>Ga0181392_1000007_pt1 | contig 64861 bp, 75 predicted proteins | sample 15SPOviralmetaG_FD_130083 | JGI IMG/M metagenome (GOLD analysis project Ga0181392, IMG submission 130083) | Marine viral communities from the oligotrophic San Pedro Time Series (SPOT) site, San Pedro Channel, CA, USA - 15 SPOT_SRF_2010-09-15 | ecosystem: Environmental > Aquatic > Marine > Strait... | reverse complement strand
TCCCGCTGGAGGCGGAGGACAATATTGTGGACAAATAGTGAGCGGGCCCGACGATATGGGCAACGGCACTATTGTATATACAGTAAAGGTAATTCAAAAAAGATGTATGGATGAGGGTGATGACGATGATGACGACGACGACGACGACGACGACGGCGACGGCGGGGCGGCCGAGGGCGGCGGCGGCGAAGAGGAAAAGGTCAGTAGTGCACCTGATGGTTTTCAGATGGTGAGAGGAGGGCGTGGGCGACGGAGAAGAAACGAGGACGAAGCATTGATTGAGTACACAAAGAATGTGGAGTGGGAGGGAGCCCAGAAGGAGAAGCGGGAGGCGGAGCAGCGGAAGGCGGCGGCCGAGAGAACGGGAGGCTCATTCGCGGGCTTTTTGCAAGATCAAGATGAAGAAAGGCGAGACCAAGAGGACAGCAGGAGGAGGAGGAGGAGGAAGAGGAGATGAATTGTCAATCGCTTCAAAAATTTCATCAATACGATTACTAGATAAATAACCTTTGTCGGTCCCATGAATTCCTACAACTGAAGAAATGTCACCAAATCAAATCTCACAAAGATTTTCGCTAGTATAGGATTAATAGGTATACTTGTGGTGGCTGGTTATAGATTACAGACCTAAGTGGAGTAAATGACGCCCGTGTCCCGCGCGATGTGGTAATATAGTTCGATGTCCACAGGGAGAATTACATTAATAATATATGTTTTTAAATATCAATATATATTATATTTAAGAATGGACAATTATTATTGTGCAGAAATTAAAAATTGTAGTAAAAATGGAAATAAAGGTAATGACTATGTAATAAATGTAAATTCAATAGGCAATGACAAATGTAAAGAATTAAAAGAACATATAAAATCTAAAAATATAGAAGCAGAACAAGCAGTTCAAGCAGTACAACAAGCAAAAGCAGAAAAAGAAGAAGCAGTAGCTGCTGCAAAAGCAGCTAAAGCAGAAGCAGCTGCAGCAAAAGCACAAGCAGAACAAGCAGTAGCTGCTACAAAAGCAGCAGGACAAAAAGCACAAGCAGCAGAAGCAGCAAAAGCAGAAGCAGTAGCAGCTAAAGCAGAAGCAGCACGAGAAGCAGCAAAAGCAGAAGCAGTAGCAGCTAAAGCAGAAGCAGCACGAGAAGCGGAAGCCGCAAAAGCAGAAGCAGCTGCAGCAAAAGCACAAGCAGAAGCAGAAAAAGAAGAAGCAGTAGCTGTTGCAAAAGCAGAAGCAGAAAAAGCACTAACTGTAGCACAAGCAGAAGCAGCTGCAGCAAAAGCACAAGCAGCTGGAGCAAAAGCGGAAGCAGAAGCTGCTGCAAAAGCAGAAGCAGAACAAAAAGCAGAACAAGCAGTAGCTGCTGCAAAAGCAGAAGCAGAACAAAAAGCAGAAGAAGCAGTAGCTGCTGCAAAAGCAGAAGCAGAACAAAAAGCAGAACAAGCAGTAGCTAAAGCAAAGGCTGCACAAATAGCAGCAGAACAAAAAGCACAAGAAGCAGAAGCAGCAACACAAGCTGCAGCAGATCAAGCACAAGCAGCACAAGCAGCACAAGCAGCACAAGCAGATGCAGCAAAAGCTGCAGCAGAAGAAGCAGCTACAGCACAAGCAGAACAAGCAGATGCAGAAAAAGCAGAAGCAGCAAAAGCAGTACAAGCAGCACAAGCAGCACGAGCAGATGCAGAAAAAGCAAAGGCAGAAGCAGAACGAAAAACAGCAGAAGCAGAAGCAGCAGTAGCTGCAGAAAAAGAAGAAACAGCAAAAGCACTAACTGCTGCTAGAGAAGCAGCGGCAGCAGCAGAAAGCGATTGCAAAGAAAAAATAGAAAAGGCAGAAGCAGCAGCAGCAGAAGCAGCCGCTGCAGAAAAAGCAGAAGCAGAAGCGCAGCGACCTCGACCTCGACGACGACGAGCACAAGCAGCAAAAGCAGAAGCAGAACAAAAAGCAGCACAAGCAGCAGAAGCAGCAGAAGCAGCAGAAGCAGCACAAGCAGCACAAGCAGCACAAGCAGCACAAGCAGCACAAGCAGCACGAGCAGCGGAAGGACAAAGATTGAAACTCAGGCAGCAAATGGCGTATGAACGTGCTATCTCCCGACGTCGAGGATCACCAGCAACTCCCAACTCCGGGGGACTCCGTGGTCTTTATAGTGACGGGGTGGTCACATCAGGTGCCAGGCATGGAAGCACCACCAGATGGCGCAGCGGCGGAGGAAAGAAAAAACAAACAAAAAAACAAACGAAAAAACAAACGAAAAAACAAACGAAAAAAACAATTAAACATAAAAGAAAGGTAACAAATAATTCAAGAAAAGGTAAAAAAATGGCAAGAAAAACACGAAAACAAAGATAAATTATACAGAAAGAAGCTTAAAAACGAGGTGACTAATATAAACGGTAGAAGCCATAAGAATCCCACCCCACAAAGAATCAATTAAAACCATTTTAATAGGCCATTGTTTGAAAATAACATAATTGGTAAGTTCATATATAGAATAAACAACAGCACCAAATAAAAAAGCATCAACCAAACCACCTTTTTTATCAATAATAAAATAGTTTAGAGAACTAGCCAATATAGTATAAATTAAAAGCATGGGGGTAATATTTAAAACAACGGGTGATTGTTGTACCTTAGAAATAATACTAAAAAAATAACCCTTAAAAAATGAAAAATAAACAAAATCAAGCATTAAAATAATAAACAAACTAATTAATAAACGAGAAATTTTAGATATTCTAAAAGTCATTTATATAAATAGGAAAGAGAAAACCACAGAGAAAATCACAACGATAAAATGAAAACCGTAAGCAGTAAATTAATAATGCACTCTTGGTCTAGTTGGTTAGGACGTCGCCTTTACACGGCGAAGGTCGCGAGTTCAATCCTCGCAGAGTGTACTTTTCCAAATATATATTTTCAAAAACTAAATATATATTTTCAAAAACTAAATATATTGATATATTATAAATGGCATTAAGAAAAAAACAAATAAAAAAACAAAAAGGCGGTGCAAGTGTAGATGATATAACTTCTAGATTGAAAGAAATGGGTGTAAAAGATAAAAAGCAATCAGACCAAGGATTGGAAGGATTACCTATTGAATGCAACGAAAATTGGCATAAGGCATGGCAAACTTTTTCTAGAAAATCCGAACCAAAAAAATTAGAAAGTAATACGCATCCAATATATACTATAGTAGCACATGGGGCATATGCAGAAGAAGGATATATTAAACAAGGACAACAATTTTTTGAAGGAATAAATTTTTCTAGATTAGTATCAAAGGGAGCAGTCTTACAAGGTAGTCAACGAACTAGAGACGACTCAGCTATAGAACACATAAAAGGGATTTTGGAAGGATCTATAAATGTATTTTCATTGTTACCAGAAAAAGAAGGAGAAGAACTATTAAAAATTCCAAATTTATATTTTGCTGAAGGCAAAGATAGCAAAGGTCGAGATAATTTTAAGGCAACTATTGTAAGACACTATAAAGGGGAAATAACATTTTATAATCTAACAACTTTTACAACATACCCTAAATTACCTTTACCAACACTAAAAAAATTAGAACCAGAGTGGTATGATGATACGCGTATGTTAAAGGGTATAAAGAGAAATGTTGCACTCGCTAGTGAGTATAATAAAGAACAAACTAATATGGTAAGCTTGAATGAATTAATACCAATATTACGGTCCGATGCACTAGCCGCAACGGGATCGAATGAATCGGCGAGTAATAGATTTGATATTGTCTTTGCGACGTGTTTAGAAAAATTAGACGAAACTAATTTAAATAATTTAGTATTGCAAGGACAGATTATTGCTGGACAAGATGAAACAAACACACATATAATACCACAAGGACCTCGTGCTGGCGATATCACAAACCAAGGTGCGGCAGGTGGTGCAGCAGGTGCGGGTGGAATTCTCGGTCTTGCGGCTGCTGATGGTGCTGCAGGTGGTGATGCAGGCGGTGCGGCAGGTGGTGCTGCAGGCGGTGCGGCAGGTGTGGGTGGTAGGATGGCTGGTGGCTCAAAAAGAAAGCCAAAAAGAAAAACAAGAAAGTCAAAAAGAAAGCCAAAAAGAAAGCCAAAAAGAAAGTCAAAAAAAAAGTCAAAAAGAAAAACAAAAAAGCAAAAAAGAAAAACAAAAAATTAAAATCAATAAATCGTGAGATATTCAAAATATTTCAGGCTTTATACCATTCGGCATCTGGGGCCAAGATAAATTAATATCTATACCAGATGCCCCACCAAGACCAGTTCTTGTTCTACTAGCTTTTCTCCATTCAGTTCCAAAACCTAAAATTTGAGCTCTATTTCTTAATTTATTCATCATAAATAAATCTTGTTTTCTTTGATAATATAAACTAGCTGCAAATAGTCCTTCGGGTAAATCAGAATATTCAAACCAGTCTTTGGCTAAATCCATATCAACTTTTCCGGTATATCCATATAAATGTGCGATTCCAAGATTAAACATAGCAAATACATTCCCACCTTTTGCAGAATCTTCCAATAAATTAATAACGCGGCTTAATAAATACAACATAGAATTGGTTTGAATTTTAACTAATCCAAGTAAAATCATTTCAGCTAACTCATATTGCGCATTAGGATCTTGTGAAGTATCGATAGCTAAACGATACAATCTCTCTGCTTCAGAAGAATTAAATTCTAAATTTGATGGTAATTTTTTTAAATATGCTCTTGCTAGTTTAACCATTGAGCTAGCAAGACCATTTTCGGCGGCTTTTTTATGCCATAAAACAATATTATCAGGATCATTTTGAGTTGCATATAACGATTGATATATAGGTTCGTTTTTGTGTGCTTTACTCTTGTACCATTCATTAGAATAATCGATACATTCAGTAGAGTCTTTATACCATAAAATCAAGGACCATCTTTCACTTTTAATTTTGTTTCTTTGAACTTTAACACCGTGTAATAAATCGTGTTTATGAACAATCCCATCGCCTCTATTTAATTCTATGAATTTTTTATATCTTTCACTCGTAGCAACATATAATCCGCCAGTATATTCTTTTTCATAATCAGATAGACTGATAACAACAGTTGCATATGCATGTCCATCTCTATGCGTAGCATGTGTAGTTCTTTCATTTTCATTATATTTTCTTATAAAATAATAACAACAACTACACAATCTATTTTCAATGGCATGTTGTGAATATAATGAACGGACATATGGTGTTATTTTCTCATCAATAACCGGTTGAATAATATTTTTGAGATTATTTCTTAGAACACGAACACTAGTATCCCCATTAGCATCCCCACTAGCATCCCCACTAGAATGAAAACTAGGATTTTCAATATAAAACTCGTGGCTACACATACCATCAACCGAATCAGGGTCAGTATTTAACTTAATATTTTCAGCTAGATTACGTATTTTACAAACTTCTTCTCGTGAAAATATGGACTGTAATCTATAAAAATCACAATATTTTTTACTTTTATCGTTAGTTATTCCCTCTTGTATTATTTTACCTTTTTCAACATTAATTATATTTTCATTTATTTTTATTTGTAGAGATTTTTCCCAATCTTTAAATAAAGAAATATCTGGTATTTCACTAGGCTTCAAAAAACTCATATATTTAATAACTTTAATAGTTCTAATATATTTAAAATAGAAATCTAATACATTAAAAATTGAATTTAATATATGGAGAGTAAATAATATGACAAAATAATTAGATAAAACAAAAAACTTAAAACAAAAACAAACAAAATAAACATGCTATCAAAACACCACCAAGAGAGATTTACACTTGTAATTTCAGAATTAGACTCAAAAAAAATTAAAAAAATAGAACTGCACCCAAAAACACTTTTAAAAATATGCAAAGAAATGCCAATACTAAAACAAATGTGGTTTAATTTTAAAGCAACCGAAAAAGATATTATTAATAGTGACAAAAGAATTATCAATATTCATCATAACTATAATATAACTCAAAGAGATTTCATATTATTAATAAAGGTTTTAAATAATCGAAATCAATTATTAAATATTTGCCCCAAGCAAAAATCAGATTTATTGGATTTAATAATAACTTTGGGCGGATGTGAGACAATAGAAAAAAGGATTGAATATGATGAAAAAATTAAAAAGGAACAACAAAAAAAACAAGAAATACTAGACATAGAATATACTGCAAAAACAAGACGCCCCATTCAAGATGTAAAACATCGTTACAGATGGAAAACATTGATGGTGCATAATTATATTCCAACGAATCAAGAAAATATTCGAAAAATCGAGAGTGATGGATTTGAGTTTTCAGAAGAAACAACACAAGGTCGAATATTTTTTAGAAAATTGAGAAATGAAGAATAATGATAGATATTTTATGAAAATAAAAAAAAAATAAAAAAAAATTAAAAAAAATAATATTTTTTTATTTAAAACTAATTAACATTTATTAATATTTAAGATAAAATAAGTAGTTAAAAAAATTGAACTAAGATATAATATCTAAATACATGACACTTTCCAGCCGCTTTTTAGACACTAAATCCCTTAACCCTACAGAAACTACACAAAAAACTATGTCTTTCCAGAGTTTCACCGCAAAGAGTCGTCAGCAGAACAGTGAGAACCGCAACAACCGCGAAAACCGCAACAACCGCGAAAACCGCAACAACCGCGACAACCGCAACAACCGCAACAAGCGTCAAGCACCACCAGCACGTCCTAAGCCGGTATATATTCCACTCCTGGAACGAGAGCCACATCAGGTTGTAGGTTCAGCAGAGTGGGGGCTGTATCAGCGACAGCTGGCAATCGTGGAGGGGCGAACTGTTCAAAATCAACTATCTATTACACCAACTATCAAGCAGTCACAGAAGAACATAGTGGGTATTAAAAATCGGAATGCCAAAGGGTTTAAGGAATCATATACGCAGATTCAAAAGAACAAACAAGCAAATCTAATTGATCAAATTGTAAATTATACGAATGCGAATAAGTGGATGCAACTAAATGATGGAGAAAACGAGAAGAAGTGGGTAAATCCTGCATATGAAGATAAAATTTTCGAGACAGGTAGAATTATTGATGCAAAGACTGGTGAGCCGGTTTATTTTCCAATTTCAAACAAGGAAGATGACCCAATGGGACTAGCAATGCATTATAATGTTTCGTCATGTGGAACAAGTTATACTATTTACCATAACGGCTTCACGGCTTATGGAAATGCAAAGGAACGTCGTTACTGGAAGTATTTGAAGAAGCGAAAGGCTCGTTTGCAGGAGGAATTCAAGCAGAGAAATGATCTAAATGCAGAGAAGGTTCGTGAGGAACGACTTAAGAAGTATGGACCAGAAAAGACAGCGGAGCTAGAAATGATGGATAAGCGAAACAAGAAAAATAACGAAGGTGTTATCCAAAAGGATTCAAATAATAACGATACAGAGGAAAAAGGAATGAACCAACCCGATAATAAAAATGGAGGAGGTGTCTCTATTAAGGTAATGGAGAAGAATAATGTGAATGATGCAGATGGCGGTGTGATTATGTTCTCGGGGCCGACACCGGCAGAAGCAGTCCAAAAGATGTTGAATACGCCTCAAAGCAACTTGTAAATTAAAAACAACGATATAACTAATTAAAAACAACGATATAACTAATTAAAAACAGAAACATATGTTAAAAAACAGATTAATCACAAGGTATTTCAATGAAAATAATATATTTAATAGAGAGAATAAATCTACACTTTTTTTTAATCATAATAATGTGCATTGGAATACAAAGGAAAAAGATTTTTCAAGAATATTAGAAATAATAATATTGGAATTAAAAATAATAGATGTAAAATATCTTCAAATGCAAGAAAATACAGAAAATAGTAATAACGCAGAAAGGATTATTAAAGAACGAAATAAATTAAAAATATTTTATCAAGCAAAAAAGATAGGCGAAGACCTTTTAAATGAAAACAAGGACATTTTTATAAGTGAAAGTGCACCATGTATAGGAGATTTACTAAAAAGAAATTTTTATATTTTAAAAGACAAGAGAGATAAATTTATTGATGAGATATTACTCCCTCTATTAAAATTAGTAGAAAGTGGAACCTTTTATGAATGGAAAAAATTAGAAAATAAAGCAGGTCTTTGGAGAGAATTAAAAGATAACGAAACAATGCCGATAGGTTCAGAAGTAAGTATGAATTTTAAGACAGGGAAAAACATGTTAAAACTATAATATACCAATACAACAACACGACATATCATAAAAAATTGAAAATCAAATAACTTAAAATACTAATACTAGAAATAAGTTAAGAAGAAGAAAGGAAATAAAATAAAATGGAATTTGTAAAGCCGATCGTTCAAACGAAAACAAACACTCCACCACTAACGACACTTGATATAATCAAAGAGATAAACAAAGAAAACGACCAAGGAAAACAAAACAAAGAGCACAACCAAAACAAAGAGCACAACCAAAATCTCGATATACTGAAAGAAATGTGCGATTATATTAAAGAAGAAGTTGAATTAGAAGAAAATAAAGAGTTAAGCAATATTAAAAAACTTTCAATAACACCAGATCAATATAATGAATTAATTACAACTTATCTAGTTGTAGAATTGTTTTCACGGACACCAAATTGGAAATATAATATTGGTTTAGAATGTAACTATACAAATCCAGGTTTGACAACATTTTCAAAAGAATATATTTCAGTCTTTAAACGTCATCTCCATATTCCCCGCCTTTCAATTAAAAAGATAGAACGTTCGGGTATAAAATTAGGGAAACTAGTGAGGAGAGGATATAGAAATTTTGGAAATAAAGACAATAAAGAGTTGGGAATGTCTTGGGATGATTTTAAGAATCTAATGAAAAAAATAGGAGATATTTACTAATCACAAAACCAAATCACAAAACAAAATCACAAAACAAAATCATAGTTGCTAATGGCCAGAACATATTAGTGGCACAGAAAGTTCTAATTTTTTTCCACAATTATTAAAAGGCAATGCATAAATCTCTCTAATTCTGGAAGAAAACTCTCCCATATCGAGAGAATTATTAGTATATACAAAATCGCAGGGTCGTAATGTAACATATTCCAAAATATTAATATACTGGTTGGGATATTTTTTAGAATACTTTAAAATATACATAAATTTAACGGTTGCAGGATAATTATGTGAAAGTGTGGGGCGAAATAATGGACTCAATCGTTCTCTATTATAAATAATTTTAGGACCACTCCACATCTCAAGAGATGGAAGTTCTTTTAAACATTGATTTTTTTTCTTAGTTTCACGACCAAATCTACCCTGATGAGGATATGATAACATTGGCCATATATATTCACGAAGGATATCGGCGGGTAGTTTTACACCACCCCCCTTATTAGTAAGAATATACGATATAGTGAAGAAATTCATGAGATTTATCGAGGATTTATTGAGAGTTTAAGAGAGATTAAGAGTATTAAATATCATTCAATTTATATAAAATAAATACCTACTAATATATTAGTAATATTTAATAGCGTAAATCTCTCTTAGACATCAAAAATTTTCTCATGTATAACAGCCAATTTTCCGGAGCATATACAAAACAAAGCTATAAACTCTGGTTCTTTTAACATGTGGTTTAAGTAGGACAAGTCCATCTTTGGCTTGACAATGAACACACTGTCCGTGTTTTTTGTATTGATTAAACCACCATTCTTGACAACATTTTTTATGTGCTGGTATAAAACATTTTTTACAGAAATAATATTCGTCGGTATTTTTTATGTAATCAAAACAAATGATACATTCTTCTAATAAATTATTACTATTATCGGGTTCGCTTGTAACCATAGAATCGCTTATTTTTTTATAATTTTTATTTTTAATATTTGTATTTTTAATATTTGTATTTTTATTGTGTAATAAAGAATTTGTTATCATTTGATATATATTAATTTTATAAAAGTATTTTAAATAATTAATAAATATAAGTATTCAAATAAAATATATTACCCCCCAAAACAGCTTAAATACACCACACTATGATATAGTGTGAGGGTATAAGGTAGGGAATATAGCTCGTTTAGCTCAGTTGGTTAGAGCACCGGTCTTATGAGCCGGGGGTCGCGAGTTCAAGTCTCGCATCGAGCATATTTGGATTCAAACAGCAATTTAAAACAAACATCTTATTAAGTTTAATTGAATCCAGCACCCTTTTTAAATATAAAAATCCATTTATTAATAATAATTAATATTTGGTAACTTGGAAACATACAGCAATTACAAATCTCAACTTTAATGACCGGATGTGGGTTCGATTCCCACTGCGACACTCCCCCCAAGTGGAGTGGGCTCGGTGCCTAGGTAAATCGCAAAGTTTCCAGCAAAAAAATAAAAAATAAAAAATAAAAAACAAAAAATAAAAAATAAAAAACAAAAAATAAAAAATAAAAAACAAAAAAAGCAAAAAAAAAGTAAAAAGGAGAAGGAGAAAACAAGCAAACTTGCCCGAGCAGGTCTAAGGGGTTGGTCTTAAGATCCAATGGCTTCGGCCGCGTGGGTTCGAATCCCACAGTTTGCAATAATGCGATGTGGCGCAGCGGAAGCGCGTGTGGCTCATAACCACAAGGACCTAGGATCGAAACCTAGCATCGCAAACCTTGACATGCGTGGTGTAATGGAAGCACAGCTAAATCGACTAATTTAGAAAGTGTGGGTTCGAATCCCAACCATGTCACAATATTTAATATAAAAACAATAAAAACAATAAAAACAATAAAAACAATAAAAACAATAAAAACAATTATAAAATGCGGTGTGGTCTAGTGGTCATGACTGTGGTCTTTGAATCCATCAACCCGGGTTCGAATCCCGGCACTGCCTCAAGTGTGTATGGCCGAGTGGTCTAAGGCGCTGGTTTTAGGCACCAGTTCGAAAGAGCATGGGTTCAAATCCCATTACACACAACAAAAATAAATAAAAATTAATTAAAAATATCTTTATGCCCGTATAGCTCAGTTGGCAGAGCGTTGCACTTGTAATGCAAAGGTCTCGAGTTCAAATCTCGATGTGGGCTTTTACATCCGGAAGAGTTTAATTTTTTATTTATTTTTTCAACATAATCAGATGAAGAAGTAATATAACAATCGGGTAAAAAAGCATGAACAACGGCCTTTGTTGATGCTTTTAAAAAATCTTTACTTAATCCCAATGAAAATTTCATATGTTGTGTATAAGTCATACAAACTTTAGCTGGATGTTTAAAAATCATTATATTATCATTATATAATATATCTTATAAATTAACAAAAAACCAACAAAAAACCAACAAAAAACCAACAAAAGAAAACAAAGCCGTTTGGTCTAGTGGTATGATACTCGCTTTGGGTGCGAGTGGTCGCGAGTTCGATTCTCGCAACGGCCCAATGTTTCCTAACAGTAAATCAAATAGGAAATAGTAAAAAAACACATGGTTTCTAACAGCAATTTTTTTTGCATTCTGAGCCGGTTGTCGCGGGTTCGAATCCCGCCAGTAGCGCAACACAATACAAAGTAGAACGACAAACTACAATAAAAGGCTACTGTAACTCAGTGGTAGAGTGCCGTAAAATATGAAACCAGCAAAACAAAAACTGTCCGCGTGGCCCAATGGATAAGGCGTTCGGCTTCTAACCGAAAGATTGCGAGTTCGATCCTCGCCGTGGACTATTTAAAAAAAAACAAAAAAATTTAAAAAATTATTATAATAAATCAAATACTTTTATTATAATAACTAAAATATACCAAAAAAATTGAAAATAACTTGTAGTATTAACAATTAAGAAAAAGCTCAATACTAATAATATAAATATGCAAAGCAAAACACTACTATACCCAATTGAACCGCCATTTAATCCGTGGAAAAAGGAAAACAAGAATAAACAGAAAGAAATAGCAACCAGACTAAATTTTGGAATTCAAGATAATTATAAAGTAGGAGATAAAGTTTTATATTTATCGTTTGGAACTACATCACGAATAAACGATGATTATAATGTATGTATTGTCTCTCCCGGAATAATTAAAAATATTAAATACAGTAAGATAGATGGAGTAACAAGATATGATGTTGAGGGAATTGATTGGTGTTCGCAAACTTCTACCAAGAATTATATTAAATTAAATGAATAATTTAGAAAAATTAACGTCTCTTTCTAAAGCTGTTAGGTTTTCTTGATTTTCTAGCTTTCTTAGATTTTCTAGCTCTCTTAGATTTTCTAGCTTTCTTAGATTTTCTAGCTTTCTTAGATTTTCTTCTACCACTGCCTTTTGCTGAGTCACCTCCAGCTGCGCCTTCTGGAGTTTTCTGTTCTGGAGGAAGCTGATCCCAATCTTCCTCCAACACGTCACGCCCATCGGGGGGGGTGGTATCGCTAAAAGGATCAGCCGCCACTTTTGCATAATATTGAAGTAGTGCACGTGACGGCGACTGCGAACGCGGCTGTACATACACTGGCGCAGGTGGGAAAACCGCGTTCGCACGATTTCCTCGTCCTAGAGGCAACGCGCCCAGGTTTTGATCGTTCGCGCCATTTAGCTCAAAATTCACATCTACGAAGCTGGGGTTCAAAGGAAGTTCTTTTACACTTTTACTTTTACCTTTACTTTTAGGCATTATATATATATATTTTATAAAATATTATTAAAAACTTTATAAAAAATTAACGTCGCTTCCTAAAGCTCTTAGATTTTCTTAATTTTCTAGCTTTCTTAGATTTCTTAGATTTCTTAGATTTTCTTGACTTTCTAGATTTTCTAGCTCTCTTAGATTTTCTTCTACCACTGCCTCTATTTGCCGGCTTGGGCAGCTTTTGTGCCATCACCGCGTCCTCACCCTCGAGATCTATTCTTGCTGGAATTATCATTCCGTCCCCGATCCGCTCCCTCCTCAAAATCTCGTAACGCCCGGTGTTCCTATTTAACTCGAGAATATCATAAAGATTCTGTCCTTGATGAGCCCTTGGCCCACCTTCGCTTTGACGATACGCTCTATCGGTGCCTGTTTCTTGCAAAATTTCGGTTGGTTCTGGATCGTCCCCTACCAGAGCCTTCGTTCTTTGATGGAACCTTGGATCCAGGAACTCAGGTGCTCTGGCTACTTGACGATACAGCGCCGGCGGCGGCCAGGGAGCGCGCGGCGGCGGCGGCGGCGTCGGTGGAGTGGGAGGAGAATAATCACCACGTTGAGATTGGGTGGGCGGAGACGTATCGCCAAAAGGATCAGCAGCCATTCGACGCTGATATTCACGTTGTGCAGCACGAGTGGGAAGATAGGGAGGATCACCACCTGCTGCGCCTTCTGGAGTAGGAGGAGAGGGAGAGTTCGACTCACTTTTGGGTGATGGAGATTTTGACTCCCTTAGGGATGATTCAATTTTCGACTCACTTTTGGGTGATGGAGATTTTGTACGTTTAGACATTTTATATATATTTTATAAATATTATTAAAAACTTTATAAAAAATTAACGTCGCTTCCTAAAGATCTTAGATTTTCTTAATTTTCTAGCTTTCTTAGATTTTCTAGCTCTCTTAGATTTCTTAGATTTTCTTGACTTTCTAGCTCTCTTAGATTTTCTTCCACCACGGGTGGCCTCGAGGGGCTTTTTGGGGAGCTTTCTCATTATTGGTTCTCGGCCATGCTGCCAGACGATTCTCATGTTCAGCACCGGATTGCCGGGAAGGTTTGGCAGTGGCTGAAGGCGGTATATCCCGGTATCCACATCAAGCACGAGAATATCATAAGTTTTCGGTTCCCCCGGCGGCAATATGTCACCGGGGTTTCTTTCACGATACGCTTTATTGCGGTTTGTTAGATCTACCACAATTATTGATGGCCCGTCATCGCCCTCTACCAGACCGATCCTTTTATCATGTTTATCGGGATTTAAGATTTCCGCAGGAATCCCGGCATTTTGACGTACAAGTGGCGGCGGCGGCGGCGGCGGAGGAAAAGGAGGAGGAGGATCACCACCTGCTGCGCCTCCTGATTGAGATTTTCCACTTCTAGGCATTATATATATATATTTTATAAAATTTTATTAAAAAGTTTATAAAAAATTAACGTCTTTTTCTTAATTTTCTAGCTTTCTTAGATTTTCTTGATTTTCTTGATTTTCTAGCTTTCTTAGATTTTCTAGCTTTCTTAGATTTTCTTCTACCACTGCCTTTTGCTGAGTCGCCTCCAGCTGCGCCTTCTGGAGTTTTCTGTTCTGGAGGAGGTGGTAGCAGTGCAGGTGGTAGCGGTGGCGCAGGTGGTATAAGGTGAGCGGGCACCAGAAGAGGTGGGTGATATCGGGGTGGTGGTATGACGCCCCGGTCTTGTCGCTGAAGTACCAGCATGGGAGGACCAGCTTGACGCCCCCGCATGTTTTCACGATAGCGGTTAGCGATTTTTTTACTAATATTTTTTTTAGGACTAGGCATTATATATATATATATATATATTTTATAAAATTTTATTAAAACTTTATAAAAACTTTAAAAAAACTTTATAAAAACTTTATATAGTAAAGATGTCTATGAAATCAAACGCTCAAAAAAAGATAAAACCACCAACAAAAAACAATAAATTTCTAGGTGTAATAAATAAAACATACTATGGGACAAAAAGAAAAAAACCAATAAAAATATATGGGCATAAATTTTATAAAAACAATGGTATTGCAAATAGAAATTATTATGTAATTTGGAAAACAACAAGAAAAAATTTACTAAATAAAGCATATCATGGTAAATTTTATAAAACTAGAAAACAAGCATTGAAAAAAATAAAGAACAAAACTATAAAAAATAATAAATAATAAATAATAAATAAAAAAGAACTAAATTAACGCCGTTTACGACGAGTAACACCTTTACGACTTTTACGGCGTTTATGGCGCGTTCTCTTCCGTTTACGACTTTTAGCACCGCCTCTTTTATTTCTACGAAATAATGATCCAATTGCATTTTTAGCTTTCGCAGCTGTAGCTGCAACCTTGCTCCCAATGGTTCTCCGTGGCCCCGCGACGCCCTGCACGCCCGCCGGCACGTCGACCGTTACGTAGCCTTCTTCACCGGCGGCGGCGGCGGCTTTATTGGCAAAGAACTTTCTTTCAGCCTCTTCTCTAGCAAGCTTCAAATTTTTTTCAAGGTTGTCTTGTTTCGATCTTTGATCCGCATTAATTCTTAAATCACGCTGGATTCCATAAGTATTTCTTAGTTTTTTTTGTAATTCTTTTAAAAGTATATTGTCTCGTTCCGTTAACCGATCACCAGTAAGTTTTCTAAGACGCTTTTTTAGGTCAGCCAATCCCTTTTCAGTAAATCCTACAGGTTGACCATCATTAAGAGCTACAAGACGCTGTCGTAACGCAGCCAACTCTTTACTAAAATCTACAATTCTGCGAGGACCACTAGAATCAGCGCCACCTCTCATTTTTCGTTTTAGTGTTTTTCGTGCTTTTCGTATTTTTACCATTATAAATTATAATGAGAAATAAATAAAAACGGACATATAAAATTGAAACGACTGATAAGCTTATTATTAAATGCAGTTTCCATTCATACAAGTTCCAAGCCAGTAATTAAAATATGTCAAACAACACCTCTCCCACCAGTCCTTTTGAAGAATACTGTCGTCCTTGTAACGACCTTCTGAATGAAAAAAATAACAACGAATGTAATAATAACAACGAATGTAATAATAACAACGAATGTAATAATAAAGATACAATTAAAAAACGATTAAATTCTACAGATTATTATCGTATGAATCGTTTAAAAAAGACAAAATATTATAAATGCACACACTGTGACTATATAACCCATAATAGCAAAAGTGCCTTAATTAATCATTTTAACTCAAAACATATCCCAGAAGAACAACGCCCTCATCAGTGCAGAGAACCGGGTTGTAATAGAGGTTTCGCACAAAAAGCACACCTGATTAACCATATGAAACGTGTTCATAATACGGACACAACAAATTTAGAAAGAAAAACAATAGACATTATTTATGAGATAAAACTAACTAACGTTATTCCAATGACAAAAACAACAAAAGCAAGGAGAGAATTTTACACAAAAAACCCAATATTAACAGGTTCAGGTATTTTCAACAAAAAATATAAATATGCAGAAAATAAATATATTAAAAATCATGATTTACACTATGATTTAAAAAAAGGATTTATAACTTTGGAAAAAAAATATAAAAAAGAAAAAACAATTAAATTTTCATTAAAAAAATTTAGAAGAGGAAGATTAATTTACAATCAAAACACCCAATAACATAATACAACAGAATCTAGAAACCAGAAACTAAAAACTAGAAAGGTGTTAAAAATAGATTGTATATTTATTTTTTTATAAAAAGAAAACTAAAAAATTTTATAAAAAGAAAACTAAAAATAATACTTTAACTATATATTATAAATGACAATAATTTATAAAAATGATAATGTTATATTAAAAAAACTAAAAAAAAAAAAAGAATATGAATTAACGGCAAATTGGGAAAAAAATATCAAAACATTTTGGGTAAATTTTCCATTTCCATATTTAAAAATAATCAATGAGGAAAATAATGAAAAAACAGGAGAAAAAAAATACATTTTATATGCTGATTCAATAACACTTTTAACAGAGTGGATAAAGAATAATAAAGAAGACTATACGGTTGGAATAAAATTATTATATGATATAGGCAATCAAATGCAAACTTTAGAAGGATTTAATTTGGCGATACCTTTTCTCGATACGGACGATATTATAGTTGTAGAGAAAGAAGAAAGTCTGCATTTTATATATTTGGATGATGAAAAAGTATATAGTTTTAATCTACAAAATGAATTAGAAATAAATAAATTTCATACAAAAGGAAAATATCTCTCCCCAGAAATGATAAAAATTAATAAATTGCCGATGAAAGTTCATTATAAATCAGGATTATATTCATTGGCATCAATTGTAACATCAAATTTATTATCAAAAGATATTAATGAAAAAAATAAGAAAAATATTTTAGAACAACTATATCCAACACAAATATTCTGGACACTTAAAAGAATGTTAGAAACAGAACCGTCGGATAGATACTATTTAATAATTTAATATTTATTTATTTCTTTTATTAAGTTATATGAGCATTGCAGTATTAGCAAGAAAAACTAAAGAAAAAAACAATCGTAAAAGATGCCCTCTTATTTTGAATATGACAGGAAGAGGGGGGGGTATTGGTAGATATAGTTTTGCAGGAAAATCAACATCGAGTAAAAATAGTTGTTTAGGTTCGAGATGTAGCGTTTTAAATAATTCATGTTGTAATAATGAATCACCTGTAGATGAAAATTACATTTATGATAAAACAAAAACATGCTATTATGGTGGGTTAAGCCAACCAGCACCACAAATGTCTTATAGAACATATTTAAATAAAAAATCAGCAGGTGCATACAGGCCAGGAAGTAAAATATGCTGTGATAAACCAGACTGTAAAACAAGCAATAATAATGCAACACTTACGACAAACGGACCATGTGGTGCTACTGATAAAATAAACTGTGGAGATGAATCAGGAACGTGTATTTCTAGATGCAAAAGTCAAAACACGGTTAAACGTGTTACACCTCTTACAAGCCAAGAAATAAATGAGATAAGAAAACAACAATTAGAGAGACAATACCAAGCTTTAAATATAGTAAAATGTAATTCGAACTCAGCTCAAAAAATAAAAGACACATGTAGAGAAGCAAATTCATGGAATGATAGAATGAAATATCATGTTCTACGATTGAAACAAAAACCTAGATTAAGTTATACTAGAATAAATACAAAACAATGTACAACTACAAAAGCAATAAGTATAAATCAAACAGCAAGTGATGTAATACAAAGACGTAAAGCGGAAGTATATAAACAAAAATGTTCTGCAGTAGAAAAGAGACTATTACCAGCAGGAAATAGTTCTAACATAAGATCATATTGTGATTGTGAAAAAGTATTTACAGGTTCTCCTAATAAAATAAAAGAATGTAAAATGTTGTTAGCAAAATTAGATTATCCAAAATTAGAAATTTCAATGCAAAAAATATCAGATGGTTGTAGCGCAAACACAGTGACAAATAGCAAACCAACGCCATGTAATATAGACGGTATTACACAATCAAATTAATCTTTTCATTGTAGTTTAATAATTAGCTTAATAAAAATTGATTATTAAATAAAGTTAAAAGTAATATTACATACTTGTAGTAAAAGATGGAGACAAAAAACACAATGGAGCTTTACGTAATTAAGGAAAATAATAATGAAGACGGTGTTGTAGGACCGGTCGAATATTACGATGAATTAACATTAAAATATGAAAAACAGGCAGAAAAACATAATAAAATGGTAGATGAAGATATTTTAGCAGATTCAGGTTTTGATCTATTTATACCACCAGCTCCTGTCCATAAAGAGTCGAATAAACAAAGGGGGTGGGTAAATGCAAATGGGAATTGGTTTATTTCACCACGAACAACCGTTAAAATTCCATTAGGGGTTAAAATTGTTAGAACATCAATGGGTCTTCACCCAGATGGTTCGCTAATGCATATTCCAAAACAAACACGTGGTTATTACGTTTATCCTAGAAGTTCTATTTATAAAACATCAATGCGACTAGCAAATTGTACAGGAATTATTGATGCGGGATACCGTGGAGAACTAATGGCTGTCTTTGATAATATTTCAGACATACATTATGAACTCAAACCTTATACACGACTTTTACAGGCTTGTTCGCCCGACTTGACACCTTTTAATGTTAAAATTGTAAATAAAGATTTCAGTAAAACAGTTAGAGGTGCTGGTGGCCTAGGTTCGACTGGTGAATAATTCTATTACGATTATTATTAAATACGACATTACATAAATTTAAATAATCGTTTTCCATATTTTCGTCATTTAAAATAATTTTTTTGCATTTTCTACAGAGATAACTGAAAATATTAATATTTTGTTTTTTATTATTTTTAATTGTTCTAAAAAAATAACAATTAGAAGTATATAATTCGCACTGTAAACAAGTTTGTATCCAACCTTTATCGGGTAGATTGTCACATGGATAATATAAAAAAAACTCTTTTTCAGAATTTAAAATAGCATTTTTTTTTGTATCTATATTTGTATCTATATTTGCATCCATCTCTTTAGTAATTATAAGGATATTATTTTTAATGTAAAAAGGATAATAATATTTAAATATATAAAAATGAAAAATTATTTTTTAGGATTATTAATTGCATTGATATATACAATATCAGTGTTGCCTAAAAAACATAATAGAATACCAAATATTAATTTTACATTATACCCAATGGTGTATAAAGGAATGATATACATTCCAATTGACAATGAACACGCTATACATGTTCATCATTGGTTAATTAATTTAATAATATTAATTATTGGGTTAATGTTTAAAATTCAAAAAACAAAAATAGGTAAAATAGTAATAGGAATAATGGTGGGGTTATTTTTACAAGGAATTTCCTACAAAGACAGCTTAAAATTTAAAACATCAAATCCTTTTACACCATTGAACAAAACTAAAAATAAATAAATTTTAGAATTATATTTTCAAGTATATTGTGTATATAATTAATATTATTTATAATATGAAAAAAAAAGTCAGGATATTTTATTTGATTAGACAACATGTTTTCAAGAAAATTTTTTTGTGAAATGAAAATTATATTTTTTTTGTTGTATTGATTTAATGATTTTAAAAGTTCTTCTGTAAATATTTGACAGTTGTTGCTATAAAGTGACCAATTAAAAAATATATTATCACCGATTCTTGTTCGGGTTTTTGATAGTAGTTGATTTATGGTATATTTATTTTTAACTATATTAATTCTACGCATTTCCTGCGATTCAGAAATACTGAAATTAGTAGCTAATTTAATACGATTGTTTTTTTCTATAAGAATTTTTTTTGTTATTTGATTTGCCAATTTAATCTCTACAATAATTGATGTGTGACTAGGGAAAAAAAGATTATTTTTCGTGGTTTCTATATAGTTATTCATTTCTTTTTCGAATTTATATAAAGTTATAATATTCAATAATATTTTTGTTATTTTACTAATTGGTTGTCTTACTAAATAAATTCTTTTAATAGGATAATTTCCGTATTGTTTGAGTATATTTTTACAATGAGTATTATATTCATTAAAGTAAAAATAATCTTTTTTAATATTCATCTTTAACCATTTATAAATATAATAACTACATACTAACCATAATAATATAGTAATAAAAATAAGAATAATACAACCTAATATTATTAACTTCAAATTATAAAATGAAATATTAATATTAAATATATTCATTGTATAATTATATTAAAATATTTGCTAGTATTTAACTAGTTATATTTGTGGAAGTGCCATATTTATTTTAAGTAAATTAATAATATAAATATTACTTAACGATATATAAATTTAAAAATATCAAAAAAAAATTCTAATTATAATTTATAATGTGGTTAGTTGATAATCTTGATAAAATTCCAATTTTTGTTATGATATTTTTAATTCCAAATTTTTTACATATATTAAAAAATTCTAACAGAAAATCACTATTAAAAGAGTTAACAGATAATAAAGGATGGGTAATTAATTTTATAATTATATTATTATTTACGGGTGTTATTTACTATTTAAATAAGAAAATAGAAAATAAGAAAGATAATAAAGAAAAAGATAAAATATTAATTAAAAAACATTTAGAAGCGATAAAAAAAGCAATACTCGCTTTAGTTATAGCTTTATTGGTGCATTTTCGTCTAACAATTGCACCTTTCTGGTTTGTTTTCTTTTTAGCTTACTATTTTGAAGGTTGGGTATAAATGCGCCGTCGGGGAATCGAACCCCGAGCGCGTGCTTGGAAGGCACGCATGTTACCATTACACTAACGGCGCATAGCTACAAATAATGTAATCTAGTTACAAATAATGTAATCTAGTTACAAATAATGTAATCTAGTTACAAATAATGTAATCTAGTTACAAATAACGTAAAGATATTATTGTAACATAATAGACGCATCAAAATTTCTTTGTTGTAAAAGATTAATTATATAATTTTTAACATTTACAGGAATATCAAATTTAGAACCAGAATAAATAATTTGATTGGCTATTTGTATAGTTATATTATTATTAGATAAAGTTTTAATACTAATTTCTTTAACACATACAGAATTTTTAACATTTGTGGAAACAAAAAAAGGATTATTTCTAATTTTAATAAAAAATTTGGAAATACTTTTATCTGGATTAATAACTTCTCTCAAAAAATATTTCCATGTATTACCAATTTCATTTTTATAATAACATTCACAATAAAAGGTATTTTTGGGTATAGTTTGATATTTGTTAAATATTACTTTAGTATCTGTTTTTTTAAGAGATGTTTCGACAATTTGAATATCAGTATATCCATCAATTTGAACAGATTTAATATTATTTGTTTTTTTGGTCAATAAATTTACTCTAATTGGTTCTAAAAAATAAAAAGCCGGATCAATTATAAAATAATTATTTGGATTAATTGGTATCGCTAAAGCTACGTGACAAATATCTAAATATCCATTTTTCATAATATAAGATGGAACAGTTGCTGGTATTAAATGACTAATAATTCCATATTTTTTTTTCAAAATTTCTTTAATGTAAATCGATAATCCAATACAGTTTCCACTATTTGTATATTTAATACTCTCTTTAGATGTATATAAGTTTTTGATATATGGAAATGTAGAAAAGGCAATATTTTTATAACAGTTCATTACTTCTTTAATAATAATTTGTTTACTTACAGATTGTGTAATTTTTTTATTAATAAAAGGCTTTGTTATTAATTTGTTATACATAATATAACAAATTAAAAAATAAAACAGTGATAAACAAATTCCGGTGAGAAGGAATTGAACCCTCGACCAGTCGATACCTAAAGATATTGAACCTACTACAGTCGACCGCTCTACCAACTGAGCTATCACCGGGATAATATTTATAAATATAAAATCCCCTATTTTAATCCAATACAATTATTTGCATATCTACAATAAGACAAAATACAATAAATTTATACTTACCCATTACGCCACCATGCTGTTAGGAGATCCTGACATTTTGCCAGTAGTCACCCCTTACTTTGAGAAGAGTCATTTGCTCTATTCACAAAAGTCACCCACGCATAATAGTGGTTTAAGCAGTTCCCGTCTTAGCTATAAAGATATAATTTATCGAAAACATCCCTATGCTCAATTGATAAATTAGGTCGAGTGTTCTAGCCTTAGCCTTCTAGCCCTAGGCAATCTAGTATAACACTACTTTGGCCCATCTGAATAGCTTACAATTTAATTTATATTTTTGCTGTGTCCTAACATATTCATCTTCACACTTCATTTTTTTTAATATTTTTTATGTTAAACGTTATTTGATGGAAGTTCTCCATAGACCGCTTCCAAATTAAATTATAAAATAGTCTTTAAGTTATTTCATAAATATTCTCATAATTTTTAATATTAAATAAAAGCCAAAATAGTATATTATAAATGTCTAATTTGCAAAATATTATACTTGGGCCAAATGATCAGCACCCATGTCAAGAATCTAAATGTTCCGATGAGTTATGTGTTATTTGTTATGATAATTTAATACAACCAGACAAACCAGAACAGTTACCATTTACAATTCCTGAATGTGGACACACTTTTCACCAATTATGTATAAATTCATGGTTTAGACAAGGAAATGAAAAATGTCCGTTATGTAATGATTTGGGTGTTGGTGGTAGAAATAATAGGAGAAGAAGCCAATTCTGGGGGGTTCACGAAGATAGATTTAGTTTATTAAATAAATTATCAAAAAAAAAGACAGCACCGAAAATATTAATAAAAGAGATTGAAAGATTCAAAAAAAAACAAGATAGAATAATAAAATTTAAAAAAGAATATACAAAATGGAAAGAAACAAAAATAAAAATTAATGATGAAGAAGAGTTAAGTATAAAAGAATTATTAAAAGAGGCAGACAAAAAAAGAAGAAGAGTAAGAAAAAATGAGTGGGATTTAAAAAGATTAAAAAGAGCTGTTTGTGAAAGAGTAAATATAACTCCATTAATTTTAGTTGAAAAAAAAAATATCAATTAATAATAGCAGTTTATTAAAGTCCAAGCATTTGTTTTTCGATATCTGTTAATTCTATATAATCAAGAGCCGTAGAAATATTTAGATTTTTTCTATTAGTATATTTTTTCCAGGTTTTTTGAAGTTTTTTAGCCAAATAGTTTTCTAGAAAAGAATTCTCTCTTCTATTCAATGGAACTCTTAGACTATATCTAATATTTTCCAATCTCTCCAATCGTATTTCTTGTATTGAACGTGGTCTAAAAGTAATTGGTTGTGTGAATAATGGACGACTCTGATATGGATTAAACGTGAAGGAGGACGACGACGACGATCTTGAGGACGAAGGTATAGATGATTGATTTTTAACTTTTGTAAAATCTCTCCGACATATAGGACATTTAACTATCGCAGCAGATGCTTTATGTGCTTTACCATAACATTCCCAACAAACCTTATGGTCACAACTGTCAGAAGGAGCCATATGTTCAAGTAATTTATATTCAAAACAAACGGGACATTTGTAAGAACAATATTTTTTAGAATCTGTTTCTTTCGTAGAAGACCCCTTTGCTAGAGATTGTTCGGATTCGGTCATTTTAGGAAGATAAGTGTAAGGATTTTATATAAATTTTTGAAGGTCTAAGAGAGATTATATCATATTAATTTGGTTCAATTTTATATATTTATATTTTTTAAAAATCTAAGATATTATTATAATGACTGATAAAATTGTATCAAACAATGATGTTGAATTAGATATAGCTGAAGAAGATTATGACGAATGTAGAAAAAATTTATTGGATAAAATAGGTAAATTAGAAATTAATACACAAACAATTATTGTAATTTTAAAAATGGCAATGGAAATAGTTGAAGCAACACAATTAAAAGGAACGGCGCAAAAACAATTGTGTATTAAATTAGTAAAAGATATTGTAATTGCAGCCCCATTATCTGGTTCTCATGAGAAACTTATTTTAGATATGATAGATTCTGGTGTTTTAGATAATACTATAGATTTAGTAATTGATGCTACACAGGGGAAAATAGATATTAATGCAGCCATTGGTGTCGCAACTGGTTGCTGTGGGGCTTTTATGAAAAAATAATAATTAATATATCTTATAGAATAACGAGTTAAATTACTAATTTCTAAATACAATTTGACACCTAATATTTAATTTAAAAATATTAAATAATAAATTTCTTTATTTATAAAAATGAAATTTATTATTATTGTAAATAACGAGATAAATAATGAGATAAATAATGAAGAAGATAACAAAATAGAATTAATCCAGACAGATATGCTATCAAAATCAGGATTTGAAAAAGCAGAAAATCTTAAAACTACATTAAAAATAAAACCAGATCTAGTGTTTTCATCGCCTTATATATCAAGTTTACAAACAATTTACCCCCTTTGTTTTAGAGATAAAATAGAAGCAAATATAGATAATGCGCTTTATCCTTGTAAGCATATGAATATTAATTATTCTATAAGAAATTATCTAGAAAATTATACATATTTATATGATATAATTAATTTAAATTATAAAGGTAGCTGTTTAAATAATAACATACCACAAATAGAGACAGATGTAGAAATAAAAAACAGATTATTTCCATTTTTATATGATATTTATAATAAACTAAAAAAAACAGATAAAACAGTTTTAATTGCAACACACAGTTGTATAAAAAAATTAATTTTAGAGTATTTTAATAAAGACAATACCATAAAAAAATACGATACCGTTAAAAAAAACGAAATTTATGCGGATATTCTGGAAATGGTAGGCTATTATGATTTTGAGGATCACGATAATGAAGTGGTTACATATTCAATGTAGACCAAAATAAATTAAATATTTTTATATATAAAAACTGTGAAATTAAAATTCACCAGAAGCATATCTTAGTGTATGCGCTCGTGCCTTTATTTTATATTCTTCAATATTACTTTTATATAACTCTGCAATATCAATCATTAAAGGGTCGTCAGGATTGGGGTCGGTTAATAAAGAACATATCGACAACAATACCTTAGAAATAGTTAATGCGGGACTCCATTGTTCTTTTAATATATCTAAACAAATACCACCGTTGCCATTAATATTTGGATGATAAATTTTTGTTATAAAATAAATATTGGGGGGTTTAAAAGGATATTCTTCAGGAAATTTAATATTTAAATAAAAAACCCCGCCTTCATAAGGGCTTTCAGTTGGTCCAATTAAAGTTGCTTGCCAATTAAAAATATCATCACTGATAGGACCAGCGCTACAATTAGCTGGAGTATCTTTTAATAATATTTTAAGTTCATTTTTAATTCTTTGATTCGCCATTATTATTTATAATAAATTAATTTTTAATTTCTTTTAAATAGAATAATTATGAAAAAAAGCAAATAGTTAAATTGAATTAAAAAAAAAGCAAGTTATGTAATATTAATAAATAATAATGGGAAATATTCTACATTCGTATTCTTATAATAAAAGAAGCGTTACTATACCCAATAATTCGCCTTTATTTACACATTTGTGTCAAGACGAAGAAAGAGAAAGAGAAAAAAAATATCATGAAAAAAATTATAATCAATCACAAATGTGTGTTTTATGCTGTAAAGAACGCGATGGATATGGTGTTGGAGAGTTTAATAGAATATATATTTAACGGCGAAAGGTAAATCTAGTATCTTGTTTATTATACCTTCGTTTACTAGCAGAACCATCGACATGCATCGCGTAAGTTATTAAAATTAAAATACCAACAATTAATATAACAAAACAAGTACAAAATATTCTCTTTTTAATTTTTTTATAAAGATATATTCTTTCTTCGTCACTTAAACTTCTAGTTAAAACTCTACGTTCTCTGTTATCACTAATAATACTATTTTCATCACTTTGTGAATTATTTTCAATTATATTTCTAATTTCAATAGATATATTTTCTAAAGAAATATTTTTATAACAAGTTGTACATAATGGATCGGTTTGAATAGTTCTACAATATTTTACAAAACATTTTCCATGCATGTAAGTATTACATATTTCACATGGTTTAATTATTTCATCTGGTATTATATTTTCTAAACAAATAACACACGTTTCCTCCTCAATAGTTTTTTCTTCTTCTTCTAAAACTAAATTAAATACAGGATTTAATATATATATATTTGAATTATACATATTTGGTTTAAACTCATCTGATATCTCACGGGGTAATGGCACAATTGTGTGTCTAGGAAGAGGATAGATCGGATAAAGTTTTCGCTCGCTCATAAATATTTATTAGTTATTAATAAAAGACTAGTTTTATATCACTTGGAAAAATTGAAATCAATTTTACAAGTGATAATTATAAACACTTCCAGCTAGAAAGAAAGAGAATTACCCCCTGTAAAAACAGAAAACACAAAAACACAAAAAACACATGACTACCAAGGCATCATTTACGCAGTCTTCGAAGGGAAAGGGGTCCAAGACTTATACTTTTACCCTACCCCTGAATAAAGAAATTGTAAGAACATATTGTTCCCAGAACCAATTGGAAACCATGATGTCTAAATATTCACAAAAGATCACGCTTACGTTGCTCCCACCAAAGGAGGTTCAAGAAGGAAAAGAAAATATCGAAAAAAGCGAAAAAATTTGGAGACTGCAAGCTCAGGGAAAGAATCGCCAAATTATGAAAAGTCTAGCATCTGATATGATTGAGCGTTATAGGAATATTATTAAGGTTATTAACAATATTTTAATTGTAAAGGATTAAATTCCCATACCCTAATTTGCAATAATTGAAAAAAATTTTTATTTTTAATTTTACATAGAATAAAATTCGCTCATAATTATAAAGAAAATTAAATATGACTAAAAAATTGAAAATACTTTAATATGTAACAATAAGAGTTACTTTAATTTGAAAAGTAAGATAAAATGTCGGCGACTTCCGAGACAATATATCATACCAACCAAGATCTACTACTTAAATGGTTGAAAGCAAACAGAAGACTTGATACACTGGAGCACGGTGATGCAGAAAATCTTTTCAATATCTTTAAGCGGTTAGGTTTTGAAAAAATTACAGATCTTCAAAATATCGAGTGGGATACCATCGAAAACAGTTCCATTGAAGAGAGATTTTACCCTTGGTTATCGACGTGGCTTCCAAGAAAATACATGAATTCAATACCAGTAATCGAAGGAGTATGGGAATATAGCTTTAAAGGAAGAAAATGCACTATAACAACCTGTTTGGATGATTACATGGATAAGGTCAAGGCCCCTGAAGATAGAGAAGAACTCGAAGAATGGTGGGAAGGGTGTCCTGCGTGCAATGCCGGAGGGAGTGACCCACATATCTATACTCATCCGGCATGCTCTAAAAATAGTTGTAGTGATGATTTCAATAAATCAGTATTTACAAAAATGAAAAAAATGAAAAATAAAGAATGTACTATTTATTACGTAATGGATAAATTTGGTTATAAAAATAAGGCAGTATTCACACAGCTCCATAGTAATCCAACAAAAATTACGTTGACCGCGCCGTGGGGAAAAAATAAAACTTTGAGGAAATGGGAAGGAGAAATCTGCGATAATCAAACAAAAATTAAGTGGAAAGGTCGTAAAGGAACAAGTTTTTGGTACAAAATTGGATAGCTCGTTACAATTAAGTTCTGTTTACAGATTGCTTACAAAGAGGACAGCTAGGATTTATATTTATCCATTTGTTAATACAATCGCTGTGAAATACGTGCGCACAAGGTAATGCTACAGAATTTTCTTTAGTAATTTTTTCTAGACAAATGCAGCAGGATTTAGAACATTTTGAACCACCAGTTTTTCGACTTTTATTTTTTTTTATTTTAAATACTGGTTTTTTGTTTTTTTTAACAGGCGTAATATGTGTAGTAATTAGAAGCATCTGTTCTCTTTTTGTATTTTGAACGAACAGACAATATTTGTCAAGAGTAATTCCGGCTCCATAATTTTCTTCTTCCTCAAAAGCTGCTTCTTCGTCTTCGTTTTCTGTAATAAAGTCTTCCATAATAAATCTGAAAACATTGACTTCTTCTGTTTGATTGATACGATGTGCTCGTGCAACCGCCTGATCTTCAATTGACGGATTCCAATGGGGGCTCGAAAAGTAGATTTCTTGAAAGTGTTGTAGATTCAAACCTTCACACGCGGTTTGAATCTGCATAATAAGTACACTAGGACACATAAATTTATCAACAATGGGGAAAATTTCATACGAATTCTCCAACCATTTTTTACATACAGAAGAGAATTCTCTCTCAGATACAATAGAATCGCTGATAAACTCTCGTTGTTTGTCGGTGGTTCTTCCATCAAAAGTGGCTGATGAGATATCCATTTTTTTTAACAAATTTTTAATCAAATCAATCTCTCCACGATAATGACAAAATACAATTTTTCGTTTCCCATTTTTCTTTCGCCCAGCGATATGATCAACGATTGCTTGTGCTTTTGAAGTAGTATGAATATGGCCCAAACTAACGTTTCTTGAAACGACTTCATTATATTGAAGCTTTTTTAAGGCTGTGTTTAAAAGATTAGGATTGACGCAAACTTGACGCGTTCGCGTTAGTAAGGGGAAAGCACCTTTTGAAAGCTCATCGATTGCTTCGTCGACGTTATCAACAGTTATATTTGAGAAGTGAGTTTTAGAGTGTAGTTGGGCAGCAAGGTCTCGTTCGGTAAGAGACATCCAGGGAACCACTACTTCATGTGTATTAAGTGGTGGTAGTTTGATCCCAACGCTTCTCTTTGTTCGTCTTAACACGTATTTATTAATGGTTTTTCTGCAACTTTCGAGATTTTCAAAAGAGGAATTACCAAGTCCAAGAACAGAACAGAGAGAATAAAAGTCGGGAGCTTTGTTTTGAATGGGTGTCCCGGTAACAAGCCAAGTAATGTTTCGCTTCAAACACAATGCACCCTTAAAATTTGTCGTTGTGTTGTTTCTAATATGGTGCGCCTCGTCCATGATGACGCGTCCCCATTTTATTAACTGAAGTGGTGATGTTGGGGTAAAATCACAGATCTCTTTTTGATTGTGTTTGATGCCTTTTGAAATCATGCCGTAAGTTGTAACCACAATGGAAGATTTTTTCAGATTTTCTTTTGTAATTTTTTTACTATTTGTTCCGTGATAAATTAAGGGTGAATATTTAAAGAATTTTTGAAAGGTATTTCTCCATTGGTGGAGGAGAGCCTTGGGAAGAACAACCAAAGTAGGAAGTTTTTCTTTTGACGCAACAGCCATTCCACAAATAATAGTACCAAGCATGATGATGGTTTTTCCAAGACCCATTTCGTCGGCAAGGATACCTCCTCTAATGTCTGGATATTTACACGGCATTTCGCGTTCTAAGCAAAACTTCAGCCCCGAAATTTGATGCGGTTTTTCCTGAAGTCCGGCCTTTTTCAGCCAAGCACGAAAGATTCTGAGATTTTTTTCCATTTTTATAAATTTGAGTGAATGTGAATGGTTGGTTTGATGCAAAACAGGTCAAGATTCAAAATGTAACTTGCTATAATAAAAAGGAACTTTACCTTTTCAATTTTCCCCAGTATTAAAATTTAAAATAACAAATAAAATGTTTTACATCTTTAGAGATTTTATTTGTTATTTTAATTAGATTTTCTAGATTTCTTTTGCTTACGTGATTTTCTAGATTTCCTAGATTTTCTAGATTTCCTAGGTTTTCTTAATTTTTTAGGTTTTCTAGATTTATTAAGTTTTCTGGATTTTTTGTAGCCGCCCCTCTTGGCGAATGCATATTCAGAGAGCTGTCCCCTCCCCGACAGCGACGGGAACCCCGACTGCCGTCGCCCCCGCTGTTGCATTTGACCCCACGGTATTATCCTGGCTGCAGAAGGTCGTCGTTCACGAACACGAAATTCATGACCGATGGGTCTGGAGCGTGCTCTTGGTCTGGCGGCCTCCATAGTACGCTCGAATTGTCCAAATGGACTGCGGTACGGGTTCCCAGGCCCCGGTCCGCCCATACCGGGACCACCAGCGGCACCACCAGGAGCGGCACCATCACCACCAGCAGCACCACCAGCAGCACCAGCAGCACCAGCAGCACCAGCAGCACCAGCAGCACCAGCAGCACCAGCAGCACCAGCAGCACCAGCACCACCAGCAGCACCACCAGCTGCAGCATTAACAGGCGAAACTATTATACTAGCACTTATAAATAATTCACCGGTAATAACTCTCCAATATCTAGGGGAGATCATAGGGATCCCTTCGTCATCATACTTCGTCCATCTTTCTTTACATCCCCATTCCTGCCCTTCCCCCAGTTGTGGATCATATGTTCGAAGTTTAAATTTTTGATCTGTATTATCAATTTCTTTAGATATTACTTGCCAATGACCAGGTGTACGCCCCTGTCGATTTTGAGGATCTGGATCTCTATTCCATTTAATTAAGATACAAGAATTTTCTGGTAAATAATTGTGTAAAAATATGAAAAACTGCCTAAATAAACTAATGTCCACAACATTATCGGCCCCATAAAACTTAAATTTAGCTTCTTCGACAGGATTTGCAGATTGCGGCCTGACACCTTTAGCATTAAATCTTCTTAATACATCATCAACAGGTGTCCCTTCACATCCAATGTTTTCCACTTCGATTCGTCCTTGTCCCGTATTTATAACATCTAAGAATACCATGGCATTTAAACCACAACCTCTCTGTTTATTTTTATTTAACGCTCCCATCCACCGCTTGCAACGAGCCGAAGCATTACAATTTTTAAATATCACAAGTTCAAAATCATTACTACCATCTACAGATATTTCTTGTTCTGTTAGAGACCACACTGGACCTTCACCACCAGCGGCACCAGCGGCACTAGCAGCACCACCCGCAGCGGACGCTGCTGCGGGACTTATAGATTGTCGACGCGTTAAACCATCCATAGTTATATGTATTATAATGATATATTAATTGATATACCTTTTAAAATTAATAACAACTAGGGGCTCCCGGAACCACCGCTAGCATTACCACCAGCAGCACCGCCAGATTCCGCATCATCCTGACAATCATCGCATAAAGCCAATCGCCCTCTCGCTGGCATTTCTGCTATCTTTCCACAACCAGGTCTTGTACATTTATATTGTGAATCTTTTTCCTTCTTTATTATTTGTTCTCTAATCTTGTCTAAAATTTCAATAAAACTTTGATGATTTTTACCTCCTCTGTCATGCTTCGCTGCAAAACGTGGGTTTTGACGCACATGTTCGCTTGCATCCACTCTGTTACTTATTGACTGTTCTAAATATTGATTAAATAATTTGTATAATTCTTGATCTTCAAACTTTGCTCCAGACGAATGGAGGGGTATTGATAATGATTCACTAAAAATACGTGTTAAAAGCGCTCTATTCCAATCGAATCTTTTGTTAGGAGTAACATAGAAAGTATTTATTTCATATTCGCCGTAGATTTTAATTAACTCATTTATTAAAAGAACTTCAACTTCGGCTGCTTTTCTACTATCATCGTTGCCAGAGCTGGATGCTTTCCATAAGTTGGAGGTGGGATCATATTCCGCACCACCGCCCTTTTGTATAAATTTCCTAGATTTTCTAGATTTTCTGGATTTCCTAGATTTTTTAGATTTCCTAGATTTTTTAGATTTTCTGGATTTCCTGGATTTCCTTTGTTTCCTGGATTTCCTTGATTTCCTAGATTTTTTAAATCCGGCGACGGATGCCCCCATCTCCCGCGACTCTTCTTCGCGCAGCTGGTCGAGGTTCTTGACGGCGGTCGCTGCTAGAAGATAAGCTCTATTATCTTCGAATATTTGTTTCATTCTTTCGTATCGATTTACGCGTTCTCCATCTTCGATCACTTCACAATATGGATGTACACCAGGTCCATAACAATCAATACCAGATCCACAGTACGGACAACCAGTAAAAAAATGTTCAATAATACTAATATCATTTTGTGTTAATAATTTAACATCGGCCCTTAAAATGGGTTGCAGATTCCCCGCATGCCGTTGATTTTTTAAATAATCTATTAATTCTTTAATATCATCTAAATTATTATTTTTTCCTTCTGCCATTATATATAATAACCAAAGATTTATTTATTTAAATTAGCAAATCGAGATGATATCCAAAAAAAGGTTGTAGTTGCAGCAGACGCCCATATTGTTATATAATAATTTGAAAGCTCGAATTGTATATGATTTACAAACTGACAAACAGGCGAACCCAAACTCATGATATTTATTAACGGACCAACCCATCCCCAAGGAGCACAATAATTAGCCAAAAATTGAATACAAAACCAATTACTAAAAGAAACTATTAAAATTGTAGCAGCAAATAATAAGATAGGGTAAGCAATTATATTCAAGTATTTCATTTTTTTTATAATATTAAAAATAATGTCATTAGTTCAATTTTTATTTAATTAAATTTATAAAGATATAATTGAACATAAATACATTAAGCACAATCCTCGCAAAAAATAAAATTATCTATATTACAAAATATATATTTTGGATAATGTTTTGAACTACATAATTTTATTTTTGAATTTTTTGTTTTTAATGGTTTTTTACAATCATAACAATAATAGAAATTCTCTCTTATTTTTATACTATTTGGATGTTTGGGACGATAAAAAGAAAAAATTATTCTCGCACAATCTTCTGGTAAAGTATTATTTATTATTTCATAAGGGCTTTCCATTTATTATTATCCTAGGTTAATTTTTACGTTGAAAATGTACCATGTCCTTTTTCTTTGTATTCTTAAAATTTTGCTTTGAATTAATATTCATATTTTTCAATGATTTTCGCGTGATTTTATAGTATTTATTGTTGGAAAATGTAGGTGGCATGTTAGGGGTAGTGGGTGTTGGGGTGAACATTTTTTGGTTTTTAGTTTTTGGTGTTCTCTTACTGTTGAAAGTATGGGTCTATTAGTGTGGTTTAATTACTTCAATTTTTTAAGTAATTAAATAACTAAAGTATTCTTCTTTTCTTATTCTTATTTTTTGATATATGTAAAAAGAAAGTTTTATAAATAAATGGAATATTTAATATTATTCAAGGGGTGCATGGTATGGTTCAAGGTCCTTAGCAATTTTATTGAAAATTTCACCATTCGACTCGTTGTCTTTCATATCCTTATAGTCTTCCAACCCATTAATATTAATAGCTAATCGTGACATATTTTCAGTTGGATATTTCTTCCTTTTTTCTGAATATTTTATTGATTGGTCTATTTCATTTACTGGTTTAACAGAGCAGGTATAATTATATCCTTTCTTTTTTGGTTCCCATTCTATTTCTGTAATTCTAATAATATCATGATTTACAACCCAACATCCACCCATTTCATAATTTTTACAGTCATTTGTGGGGCAGGATTTTTTTGCTACTATAATCTTTGTAATCTCTCTCATATCTTCATCGGTAAATTCTTTAAATAAATCTGGGTCTATTGTCCCCCATGTCGGGATTTGGCTTTCGGTTTCGAAGACTGAATTGTTTTCTTGAAATTTTGCTACTGATGCCCACCTTCCATCGCAACTCGTTGGTTTACTACATTTTAGTCCCATTTTGTGATTTTGTTGTATATTATAACTTTTAGATTTTAGCTGTAATTATAGTTTAGTTATGGGTTATAATAATATCAATTTTATGAAAAAATTGATGCTTATTTTGAACCCGCTATTATATGCAGGTTTCAGATAGCCAGAAACCATCAGCCCAACAACAAATCGCATTCGGCTATCTTCGCTCGATGGACTGACCCCCCAACGAGGGAGAGAACACGAGTGCCGTATGTTGATGGATTGTAAATTAACCCTTGGCTTTCTTGAACAAAAAACGATTGTCCTACTATAGACTGGTCATCTGTGGTATGGTTACAAGTTGAGTTTGAGATGGTGATACCGGTTAGGATAATTGTCTGGGGGCTCTTAAGCCTTAGCGATACTATGCGTTGATGTCACGCCGTGCTGCCCGCCGGGGTGAGGATGGGTTCGATTCCCAACGTCGCAAACTTCTCGTAGCAAGTCTTACAATTATAGGTATTTTTTTTGTATTTTTCAAATAAAAAAACTAAACTAAACAGATGAAACAGTTTTTTGGTTATTTTTTTGCTTTTTTTTGGTTTGGGTGTTTCTCAGTGTTTGGATAAAAGGCGTTTTCGTTTTTTTTGAAGTGGTTTTGGTCGGGTTTCGGGTTTGATTTTGGGTTTGACGACCTTGACTTTTGTGGGTTTGACGATCTTGGCTTTGGTAGGTTTGGCCAGTTTGACTTTGGGGTGGGTTTGGTCGTTGATTTCCTTGAGCTTAATGAAAAGAGGGGTGGCTTTTTGGGGGTTTGAAGCAGACCAACTCTTGATCTCGTAGATGTAGTAACTAAAACTCATCCAGTCATCCCAAAAAGGGAAATAGGGACAATTGGGCATCATGCGGATTTCAGGGGTCATGGCTAGTAATTCACAAAGCTTTTGGAACTCTTTCGAGCTGTCTAAGGCCATTAACCCCCAGTCCGTAACGGATAGTTTTTTTTGGAACAAGGTAGCGCTGATACGGCTTGTAGAACCACTGCTCCTTGTGCGGTGAGGTTTCAGGGTGGCCATCTTGTAAAGAAATGGGTAGCAATCGTGTTGAAAATGAAATTATCAAAAACGTAAAAATTCACTTCAATTTTTTTATAATGCCCCCAAAACCCCACTGTTTTCAAGGAAAAAAACAACCTTTTATAAGCCAAAAACTTTTTTTCACTTTTTTCGCACTGGATAGTTTAGTAGAGTTTATAAAGTTTAGTGCATTTCAAATAACATATTCAATATAAAAAAATTGATCCTTGTTTTGCACAATCTAATATATGCACTTCTAGCAACCAGATAACAAGAAAACCTTCAAACTCTCACCCATAAATCATCATGTCGCTTTCTACTCAATCGTCTCAAACCTCAAACAAGGTGTCGGTCGATGAGATCTTCAAGGTCAACAGCAGTCCGGAAGCGGGGGTTAGCATTTGCATCCCGCGCGTTTTCAACAACATCAACTACCGCCGAATCAAGGAGATTTTCATTGGTCTCCGCTGGGGTTTTGTCGAACGTGTCGATGTGGTCCCCATGGGCCAATTCAAGAGGGCTTACGTCCATTTTGCTCCCGGTCGATGGAATACGAACAACCGCCAGGCCATGGAAGCCCTTGAGGGAATGAAGGATTATTCCGACATCCAGCTTCGTCTCCAGAGTGCCAAGAACGAAACGGATCGCCGAGGAATTGACGAACTTATCCCTCGCCTGAGGGAAGCTGAGGTCAAAATCCTTTACGACGATCCTTGGTTCTGGAAGGTTGGGATTTCGCTGGCTCCTCGTGCAGCCGAGCCTCCCAAGCCCAAGCCGCGAACTCAGGTCAGCATCGGGACGAAGCTCGGTGACCATCTTACACACGAACAGCGTGATCGTGTCTCGGAGGATGGCGAAATTGTCGAGTTCTAAACAAAAAGAGAGTAATTAGTTTAAAAATAGGGGGAAACCCCACCGCCCGGTTAGCTCAGTGGTAGAGCGCAGGACTTTTAATCCTGTGGCCGTGGGTTCGATCCCCACATCGGGCACATATAGGAGAAAACCTATTCAAAAACAACTTAGCAAGCTTTCCCGAGCGGTCAAAGGGGTCGGCCTTAAGATCCGATGCATTATGCTTCGTGGGTTCGAATCCCACAGCTTGCACCAAGCGTGAGTAGCTCAGCAGGTAGAGCGTCGGTTCGTGTAGCCGAAGGTCGTGGGTTCGAATCCCATCTCCCGCTTAAACCCGATTAGCTCAGTGGTAGAGCGCCGGACTTTTAATCCTGTGGCCGTGGGTTCGATCCCCACATCGGGTAAATAGGAGAAAACCTATTCAAAAACAACTTAGCATGAATTCCCGAGCGGTCAAAGGGGTCGGCCTTAAGATCCGATGCGTTATGCTTCGTGGGTTCGAATCCCACTTCATGCACCAGCTCCTTTAGCTCAGTTGGTTAGAGCACTCGTCTTATGAGCGGGGGGTCGCGAGTTCAAGTCTCGCAAGGAGCAAATAGGAGAAAACCTATTCAAAAACACTTTCGCAAGCTTTCCCGAGCGGTCAAAGGGGTCGGTCTCAAGAGCCGATGCGTAATGCTTCGTGGGTTCGAATCCCACAGTTTGCAAATAGGAGAAAACCTATTCAAAAAACAACTTTGCAATGTGGCGCAGTGGTAGCGCGCTTGGCCCATAACCAAGAGGACCTAGGATCAAAACCTAGCATTGCAACTTGCTCGCGTGGCCCAATGGATAAGGCGCTCGGCTTCTAACCGAGAGATTGTGGGTTCGATCCCCATCGTGAGCTTCATTTTTTTTTTAAAAAATACAAATTCTTTTAGTATAAAAAACATAATCATATTACATTATGTAATAAAACTAATAAAATCTAAGAAATCTAAAAGCTGATAAAAGAAGTATATATTGCAAAGAATAGTGCATATAAATGGACTAAACGATAGAAAAGTATTACATTTAATAATTTAACTTTAAAAATATTTTTAATTGCCGCTTGATACCAAAAAGGCCAATTTAACAAAATTATATTTAAATTAGCAACATTAATAAATGTAGGAACTATAATATCGTATATATTATTTTCAATAAAATGATAATTATTGTTATCGTTATCAATAACATCATTATTATAGACATTATTTTCCATAAAGTTAGAATTACTATAAATATAAAACAAATAATTGATATTGGAACAATGTAATTCATATGCAACAATTAAAGCAAAGAATGAAAACCAAATTAGAGATATTATATTTTTAATAAAAAAAGTCAATTTAAAGTTTGATGAAAAAGTAATTGTATAATGTATCATTTCATTAATTGAAGCAACGCCTAATGCAGGTAACGCTCTATCATATAAAAACATATAATCATTGAAATAAATATACGGAACACCAACTACGATAGGTAAATGATGTAAATAAACTTCTCTTGATGTCCACAAAGGCATGGATGAATAACCAAATAAACAAATCAAACAGTCATAAAAATAAGAAGACCAAACAAAAAAAATAGATATTTCAGAGTAACCTAAATTTAAAAAGTAATTATAAAATCCAAAAAAAAAAGTTAAACTATGAAGAACCATTCCAATAATTCTAAATTGACGCTCTGCTAATATACCACCTCTATATTTTTTTATAGATTTTAAGATTGTTGTAATATCGTTTATTTTATATGCTTCACAAATTTCAGTCATACCTTTATTTATAGTAATATTAAATAATTTTTATAAATATATAATATATGTTATCAAAAATTTTAAATAATCCATGGAACCAATCTTTAGAACCATTAATAAAGGAAGGAGCACGTATGCAACAAGCCAACACGGAGAAACAAGCCAAGGCTTGGTCGGCGAGGATTGATAAAGAAGTAGAAAAGTGGACAAAAGATGAGATTCAAAGGTTAGAAAATATTTTAATAGAAGATAAACTCAATGAATTAACAGAAGAAGAACACGATGAATTAAAAAAAAAGAAATTAAAATTATTCAAAGAACATGATCATTATAGTCGTTTTCCATATGAGAAGTATCAAATACGGGATGAAATCAAAAAATTAGAGATTCGGGAAATGTATCATGATGAATATAAGGCAATTAAAGCAGAGCATAAAAGATTACAGCAATGGAATAAAGAGGGCAATGATTGGATAAAATTACTCAAAGATAAAACAGGATACAATGAAGAAACTCTACCTTTTAAAAAAGTAAGGGGATATTTGGGTCGTGGGAAAAAATCAAAAAAAAAGCACCAAAAAAAAAGCACTAAAAGGCAAAAGAAAAAACGTCAAACCAAAAGGCCCAAGAAAAAACGTCATTAATTTAACAATTCTAAATATCTACCAAAATTAAATAATTTATTGTGGGTGATATTTAAAACACCTCCAATACAAAGGAAAATCATAGACAATATTAACATTTTTTTTTTCATTAAGTCTTTTAACAATATAGAAATATTGAGGATACCAGTATTTATATTTGATGATTACCTTAAGATTGTAAATTTGGATATTTTTTATATAACCAAATTTACTAAACGTAGTATTTAAGATTTTTAAATAATTGTCTTCACAACGTGGAATACAAATGGTAGGATTTATACACATTTTTAAATATGTAAGGGGGTTTATTAATCAAATCAATTTAGTAATAGAACTAAATAGATACGAATTCCTGTAAGTCTATATTTTATCATTAAGATAAATAGAATTGGTCTCGAAAAAAATATGAAGTAGCTGTAAGGAATTACATAAAGACTTGTAAAATTTTCTTTAAGTAAATATCAAAAAAGCTTAAAAAATTTAATTAATATAATATACTATATAATTTATGAATATTAGCAATAATAATAAAAGTAACCCATTTTTAAATTCAACAAAAAATAATGAAAAAAAAACAGAAAGTGCAATAAAAAAAAATCGTTGGACAACTTTAGTTGACAATGAAAAAAATATTGAAAAAACAAATTTATTTATGAATAGCAATAAGAATAATAAAAATAAACCAAGAACAAATAAACCCTTTAAAAAGTTTGTAAATTTTGCTGAAATAAACCAACAAGAAGATATAGAAAGGCAAGAAAAAGAGTTTAATTTATCAGAACAAGAAGAGGAATTTCCAGCATTATGTTAATAAGTTAAAATTAAGATAATAAAAGTTATTATTATTTTAATGGAAGAAATAGAAATAATTGAAAATAATGACTATAATGTAGATACAACATGGATGGATGATTTTGAAAAACAAGATTCGCTCTATAAGGATTTTTATAAAGAAAAGGTTCAAGATATAAAAGTTTTATTATTTTACGTTGATAAAAATAATTCAATAACTTCTGGAAAAAAACTATTATTGCCTTTAAAAAATGGTATATTAGAAAAACAAACCTTAATCAAAATATTAAACGAAAATATGTATTATAATAGTAAAAAATACAGACCTATTTCATTATTGAAATGGAATATTAATTTAGAACCAGATTCCTTAATAGATTATTTAAAGGATAAAGGTGGTGATCTAGAAAATGATTTTATAACAATAGAAGACGAGATTAATGATATTAAATTTGATGATACCATAAATATTTTACAAGATCTAAATACATTTTATATTTTATTTCATGAAAGTTGGAAATCTTATCATAATAGAAGTAAAAAAATATATATAAAAAATAAATTGAAAAGAAAGAATAACACAAAAAGACTTAAAAACACCTAGAGAGATTAATTACAGTTAGTTAAATGGCGCATTTTATTAAAAGCATGGATCAACACACGACGAAGCAGCATGGTGAAAATTTACATACTGAGTATGGGATTTCAAACCAAATTGACGAAAAGATTGTTCAATTCTTCTTTCAATTAGTGAGAACAGATAATCATGAAATGTTAAAAAAGCTTCATAGAAAAATTTTAAAGACTATTGAAAGTGATCCAGTAAACCATCAACAGCGCCTTACAATAATGTATAAGTTGGTTGGTCAAACACGAGATATTATTAGTGGTAAAGGAGAACAACAGTTATCATTTATGCAGATATTGGGATTTTTTGAAGAACTATCTGAATCATTGGCATTAAAAATTTTATACCATTTTGTTAAGAGAGCAAATAGTGAGCACCCATATGGTTCATGGAAAGATATCAAGTATTTGTGTGAATATATAAAATCAAAAACAAATGATGAAGATCACCCACTTATTATTGAAGCGATTGAATTGAGTATTGAACAACTTAAACAAGATTATAATATATATAGCAGCACGTTAGACACTGGAGAAAAGCCAATCTATAGTTTAGCTGCAAAGTGGATTCCGCGAGAGAAATCTAAGAAATTTGGATGGATTTTTAAGAAAATGGCAGAACGAGCTTATCCTCAATATTTAACAACGGCAAAAACACCTGAAAAAAAGCGAAAAGCCATTCTAAAAGCAAGGATTCATCTTAATAGAATATTGACAACAATTAATAATGAATTAAACACAACACAGATAAAGCAATGTGGAAAAGATTGGTCTTCGATTAATTTTAATAAAGTAACATCTGCTACACTTAGAAAACAAACAAATGCATTTACGTATAAAGATAAGAAAGGAAACATTAGAGGAAATGAAGAAGATCGACTAATGTGTTCTAAAAATTATTCAGAACATATTCAAGCAGTAAAAGCAGGGTCGGAAACACATAAAATTCATGGACGACGAGTAAATGTGTATGAGCTTGTTAAGGATGCATACGAGAAAACTTGTAATCAAGATAAGATTGATACTATTAATCTACAATGGGAAGATAATAAAAAGAATAATAAAGGTCTAGGAAACATTATACCTTGTTCAGACACATCGTACTCAATGACAATAGATAATTCTATACCATTGTTTAATTCAATTGGACTAGGGATTCGTGTTTCAGAAATTACACACGATGCATTTAAAGACAGAATTCTTACATTTGCAAGTAAGCCAGTTTGGCATAATTTGTCTGATTGTAAAACATTTACAGAAAAAGTAGATAAGGTTCGTAATTTTTCGACAGGATTAAATACCGATTTCTATGCTGCACTTAAAATGATTCTAGATGTTTTGGTTGAAAATGATGTTTCTCCAGAAGATTCAGAAAATATGGTTCTAGCAGTATTTTCAGATATGCAAATTGATGCGGCTATATGTAAGAATTCGGCGATTGATACATCTAGAATTCCTACACATGTAGGATATATGGACACTATGTATGATTGTATTAAAAAATTGTATAGTGAAGCTGGTCTTCGGTCTAAATATAAAAAGCCATATATTCCTCCACACATCTTATTTTGGAATCTAAGAAATACAGAAGGCTTTCCTGTTTTAAGCACACAAAGAAATGTAAGTATGATTTCAGGATATAATTCTGCACTTCTTAATGTGTTCTGTGACAAGGGTATGGATGCACTAAAAGAATTTACACCTAGAAAGATGTTAAAAGATATTCTAGATAATGAAAGATATTCTATTCTAGATAATGATGTTAAGGAATATCAATATACATTTTTGGCAATTCCAAGTGAAGAAAAAGTTAGTTAAATTTATAATAATCTTTACTTTGTAGTTAAAAATCATAATTAAAATAAAAATTTTTAATTATGATTTGAGTATTTAAATATATAAAAAAGAAAAATAAAAGTATTTTTATATAAGTAACCAATATGAATAACATTGCTTCAGACGATACTTCAGATATATCAGAACAAATACAAACAGAAAATGAAACACCAGAAAATGAAACAACAGAAAATGAAACACAAGAAAATGAAACAACAGAAAATGAAACACAAGAAAATGAAACACCAGAAAATGTATTGCAAATTGATTATAGTAGTTTAGAAGAAGGGACTTATAATAATGTAGAATCAATGTTACTTAATTTGCTTGAAACATATGAAGATTTTAATACACAATCCACAATAACCCCAAGATCATCAATACCATCATTTATACCATTAACACCACCAGCATCATTGACACCATCAATACCACCAGCTCCAAGACTTGTAAGAAATAATAATATTCCATATTTAGAATCCCCAATAACAGATATTTCTACAAATATTAATTATACAATACCACTATCAATGTCGCTTCCCATAGGAGATATATTAAATTCAAACAGTTCTTTGGGAGATAATTATACAACTCGCTTCAGAAGTTTATTTCGACCATTTACTAATCAAAATAATAGTCTAAATGAAATAATAAATTCTACTTTAAATGAGCCATCTCAAAGTGTATATAAAAATGTAATGAACGATGAAGCTAAAAAAATCATTAAAATAGAAAAATATAAAAAAGAAAAATACAAGGATCAATGCACCTGTATGATAACTTTAAACGATTTTAAAAACGATGATGAGATAGCAGTATTACCATGTAATCATATTTTTAATAAAATAGCAATATTTAAATGGTTAAAAACAGAGGATGCCAGGTGTCCTATTTGTAGAACAGAATTACCATCAAAAGAAGTAAAAAAAAATATAAATGAAACAACAAATTCAAGCGAACAAATAACAGAAGAAATTCAAAATCCTTCGGGTGATATTATAACACCGTCTGGTGAAAATTTACAATCTTTAAGAAGAGAAAGATATTCAAGATTATTTACAAATATGATTAATCGTGAATTAATTAGACAAGAAGATGAAGATTTAGAAATGGCTATACTTGAAAGTTTAAGAACACAAAATTAAATATCATCAATATTAAATTCATCATTATTAAATTCATCCAAATATGCCACGTGGCCATCTTCACCATCTTCATCTAAATCCCAAGCGAAAGTTTCTTTATTTAGATGTGGATTAATTTCAGGAGGCATTTTTAACAATTCTTCTTCTAGTTTTTTCTTTTCTAATTTTTCTTTTTCGTCTTCAATTAACTTTGCCTGTTCTTCTTCTTCTTTTTTAACTAACCAAGTAGGTTTCGTGCTAAAAACGAATCCACATGATTCATCTTTATATGAATCTGTATTTGGTAAAATCTCATAAATCTCGGGGATATTTTTTAGATTTTCATACTGGTTTGGAGAATAAACATATAGTAAATCAACAACGGGTTTTTTCTTTTCACTACGAACTTCCCAATCACGCATACCAACTAAAACCAACGCATCAGTAGCGATAATATTGTCTCTTTTATTGCGACCTTTAAATTTTTTTCTAATTTGTAATAATCTAGTAACCTTATCACTGCACATTACATCGGCATTATCACCGTTCATTTTAATAATTCTCCCATACATTTCTTGATCACATTTTGACAATCTCAATGCTTCTTTTGGATTTTGTTTGGCGTATTTACTTGCCATTTTTTTGTGATTTCTTCCTCCGAATTTATTAGTTTTTCCCATACCTATCTCACTTTGCTATAAAGTAATATTATAAATATTCTTTATAACACTTTCAATTTAATAATAGCATAAAAACATGGAACCAATACTAGTATAAAGTTTAAGAGGTTCAGGACAAGAATCAATATAAATTTTATATCCCTGTTTATTTTTTTCGATATTAATATTTTGTGTATTTAATTTTTCTTCGTGTTCGATTAATTTTTGTTTATGACTTATAACGGTATTGATTTGATTATTTATTGTATTATTTTGATTATTCATATTATTTATCATTAATTGATTATTTCTATTAATGTTTGACATTTGACTTTCTATATTATTTTTTAATTCTAAAATCTTTTCTAATGCAATAAAATGGCTTTCTGTATTATTTAAAATAATTTTTTCGTGTTGAGATAAATTTTTATTTAAGACAATATTATTATTTTTGATAGTATTTTCGTTATTTTTGATACTATTTTCGTTATTTTTGATACTATTTTCGTGATTTTTTAATTTTGCATCGTAATTTAAAAGAGTTTTATTAAAATTATCAGTATTTTTATTATAAAAGTTTTTAAAAATAGATAACAATGAAAAAATAGATGATATATTTTTTTCTAAAATAACCTTGTGTTTATCAAATTCATTCAAAATAAATGACATATTTTCAAAATTTTCATGTTGTTTTACTACTTCAGCACTAACTGAATGAAAGGTTGAAGAAATATTATCAGTAGCTTTTAAAAATTGTTCGTGGTCCACACGATTATTAATCATATCACTAAGAACTGATATATTGTTTTTTAAATACAACATCTGCATACCTAATGTATTATCAACGGTATTTTCTGGTATTTCTATTTTATTACTTCCAGCTGATATTCCAAAATATATATTTAATCCTAATAACAATACTACTAATCCACTTATCAAAATATTATACTTATATTTTTTCAAATTTATTAGACAGTTTGTATTTCTACAAATATTATATTTACCACAAGGAACATCTTGATTATCAGATGGTGAAACTGTGCTAGTACGAGTCATGTTGTATTATTTCATATACAGCATTTTTTATATTTATATCAATTAAACAATTTGTTTAGTATCTAAAAATTTTGAAACCCAATCATCAATTGACAATTTACTAATATTGGGAACTGCTTTATTCTGGGTTTCTAAACTTTGTTCGTCTGTTTCATAATAATATAAATCACAAAATCTTTCATATATTTCGTCATCTAAAAATTCAATACATTTTTTATCATTATTAATTTTAATATTATATTTATTGAATCTATCTCTCCATAAATTACAATTATAAGCATAATAATCCCATGAATACCAATAAGCTTCTTTTAATTCTTTGTATGTAAAATCAAACCGTTTTAAAGGGAAGCAGCCTATATTAGAACTAATAGAATATTTCAGTTTCTCAGGTAATGTTTTATATTTTTTAACAACAGGTTCATTAACTTTAAATAATTCTTCTTTATAATTATCGTGATCATATTTAATAGTAAAACAAATTTTAGATTTTTTTTTCATAAACATATAAAATATAAATGCCAGAATGATAAGCCTTTTATTAATATTAAGAATGTTATCCATTAAGAATGATTCATTTACGTTTTTTTTAGTTTCAAATTCAAAATATTTTTTGATTATATCATAATAATCTTGAATTTCATTTTCTTTTAGATTTTTAATAATATAAGCGATATAAGTATAATTTTTTTTTTGAAGAGATATAAGTAGCTTACGATATTTAATATCTTCTGTAATATTTTCTTTAATCCATTTAGGAGTTCTACCGATAAATGATATATTTAAAACTAAATCCTTATTAAAATGATAAAATACTTGAAATGATTTAGTAGAATTATATAAAATATGTAACGCGTTTATTGTTTTTTCTAGAGACTTTAAATCAAATAATTTATATAATTTTTTTTCTAAATTAAAATTATTAATTGCACAAAAATTATAATAAAATTCAAATATTAAATACCATAAATCTTTTTGATGATTACTATAAAATATCTCTCCTGCCCAAAAAACACATTCTTCAAAAGATTCCTTTTTTATTAATGATTCTTGTAATGTATATAAAACTTCATCTAACGCGTATAGATAACGCGTATAAACTAGTTTTGTCATTTATTGTATCTTATAATTTGATTAATCTTAAGTTATTCAATTTTTAAAATTTTATTTTCTTAGAAAATATATTTCTTAAGAAAATAAAATATAAGTATAATACATAATGGGAAATCCTTGGTTAGATCATGTTAAAAGCGTTAAGGCTGGTAATCCAAAAATGCACTTAAAAGAAATTTTAAAAATTGCTAAAAAATCATACAAAAAAAGTAAAAATAATTGTGAAACTCAATATAAAAAATGTGTAAAATCAAGAAGAAATAAAAAAAGACAAAAAGGTGGTGGTGTAGCTACTAACGCTGCTTCCGTAGATGAAAACACCGATAATGTTGAGACACCAGAGGGCACTGAAGATAATAATACCAAAGTTGTAGAGACAAAAGAACAATCTGGTGGAAGGAAAAAACGAGGTTCAAGAAAAAGCAAAAAAAGCAAAAAAACCAAAAAAACCAGAAAAACCAGAAAAAGCAGAAAAAGCAAAAAAACCAGAAAAAGCAAAAAAGGTAAAAAAAGCAGAAAAAGAAGATAACTTAATATGTAGATCTTTCTACTAAATTATTTATTTTTGTATCTTTAATAACATCATTTACTATATCAACTTTTATTTTATTTAAATTTTGTTCGCTAGCGTTAAAATTTGATAAAGTTTCTATATTATTTTTTTGATTTTTAATAATTTCATTAAAATAATTAATCGAATATTCCAATGATCTTCTTTTTTTAAAATTGGGATGAATATTAATAAGTAATAATTTAATAAACTTTTTGTAAAAATCTATATTTTTGAGATAAGTGTTATCGTTATTTATGAACGTATTTATAATTTTAAGAAACATAACCGATAAACTATAGTTATCCCAAGTTTTCCATGCTTGTAATACAATTTTTTTCTTATCCTTTAAAGATAATTTATTATAAATTTTTAAAACTTTATAACAATATTTTTCATATAAATTTACAAAGTTATCTGAAAATCCATATAAAGCTGAATTATTTTTACTAAAACTAGCGGCTATTTCTTTTAATTCACTATCGCCTGGATTCTCATTAATATGTAAAATGAAGTTAATGTAATGAACTTCTAATGGCCATATATAATATTGGGGGGCGTAGATATAAAAATAATTAAACAAATTTTGTGAATTTAAATCAGACATCTTAAAACTTAACCCAAAATCAATAATAATTGGTAAATTAAGTTTTTTATCAAAAACAATATTTGGACCTTTTAAATCAAAATGAACGACATCAATTAACATTAATTTTTTTAAAGATATTAATAAATGGTTGTAAGAAGAAACCAATGTTAACATAATAGATGCCGAATTAATATTATTTAATAAAAATTTATCAAAAATATCCATATCTATATATCTAATTTTAATAATTGAAATATCATTTTCTGTTGATACTTTTTGTAAAACCTTACACTGATTTAAAATATTTTTTTTAAATTTACTTTTATCAACATTACAACTTGAAACTACTGGAGCAAAATTATTTAATAATGGATATTCCTTATCATTTTTAAATTTACTATTTAAATAACTACCAATTGATATTTCATTTCTAGCACTAAAATCTAAAAATTGCAACTTGGATATATATTTTTTGTTAGTTGTTTCTTTTGCTTTACAATTAATTTCTGGATGAAAAACACAACCATATCCTCCTTCTGCTATTTTTTTTCCACCAATCATTATATAAATTAGTATATTTAATTTATAATATTATGATTCAATACTTTTTTTTTGTCTAATAAAATATCTATTCTTATATGTTTTTTTAAGTTTTTTATAAAATTCTTCCTTTGCCATATTTTCAAGTCGCCTTTCTTCTACTTCTATATTTGATTTATATGTTTCATGAACTATAAATTTTTCATAACTATCCGATGGTTTAGTCTTAATCCCTTCAGATTCAATAAATTTATCTATATTCTTTAGTAAATCTTTACTAAGAGAAGAATATTTCTTTCTTTTCTTTGCTTCTTTTTTTTCAAGTGATTTATTTTTATAATAATATCTTACACTTTTATACATTTTATTAAAAATATCACCTTTATAACCTTTTGTTTTAAGGTATTCGTTTTCTCTTGAAATCATTTCGTTATTATCTTTCACCCATTTATCCCACTCTTCTTTAAACATTTCTGGTTCATCATATCTATGAGTGTCTCCAAATTTAACTAGTTCTTCAAGTGTATTGTTGCTAAATTTAAACCGATAAACTTGTTCCATATAAAATGTATATTACTAAGTTAAAAAATATGATAAATCAATTTTTTATTTAAGTAATATAATAATGTATAAAATTTCAAATTCTATTTATTTAGATAAAATTAATAACTGTTATAAAAAAATATTTACACTTTCTCCACCTCCTAACAATAAAACAGACCCATTCTTATGCCAACAGACTATGTTAATAAATATTCAAAAATTATCACCATATAAGGATATATCGCCTTGTTGTGAGAATAATAATTGTATTTATGCTTTTAAAGATCCGGATTCTTGTGGTTGCGAATTATTATGTGAAGATGATATAGAAAAATTATATTCAATGTTGGTTGAAAATAATTATGATATCAATATTAAATTAACAAAGCTAACAAAAATGTCAAATGTAAAATCTAAAAATCTAGTTTGTTTTATTAAGAAAATATAATTTACGTTAAATTGATATAATTGTAATTCATTTAATTATATCATTTAAAAGCCATGCCTTACACAGAAGAACAAATTGCTGAGTATATTAATCAACTTTCAGAGATTGAGCTTATTGCATATGAAATTGCAAAAAAAAATTTAGGTTCTTCGTTCAATATAATAAAAAGTATCGGTTTTCTTGAATGGATAAATAAAAAATAAAATAATAATATAAGTAGAAATATTATGTTAAAAGAAGCAAAACAAAAAAATATACCAAAAATTGCAGATAAATCTAAACCAGCAACAGCCGCACCAGCGCCAACTGATAAACCACCAGCGCCAACTGATAAACCACCAACGCCAACTGATAAACCACCAGCGCCAACGCCAGCAGTAGGAGAAACAAAAAAAGAAGAACTACAAGAAAAACCACAAGAAGAACCACAAGAAGAAAAAAAATTAGGTTTTATGGGAAGAATGGTGAAAAGATTTATAGATGGTATTAAATCAAGAGTTCATAAAAAAATAGATAGTGGCAAAACAACACCACCTCTTAAAACTGAAGAAGAAAAACAATTAGCAAAGAACAAAATCGATAAAATAATGGACATTTTTCAAAGTTATATAACAAATATTTTCTGGAAAAAATTAAAAAAAAGTGGGATATTAAAAAGATTAAAAGTAAAGGGTATATCCGGAATATTGGTTTCTTTACTGTCATTAATACCTGGTGCAGGACCTGCTATTGGTGCTCCGATTAAGGCCTTTTTTATTTTTTATACTACCTACATGGACTTATCATCGAAATATAAAAATGAAATCACAGTAGTAAAGAAGACCTTTGAAGCGTTAAGAAATAATAAAGATATGCAAGAAACAATCGATTTAGCTCTTGAGGTTGTTGAACATGAAAAATTACAAGGATCAGCACAAGATAAAATGGAAAATAAGTTAAAAACAGGAGGAAAAAAAACAAGAAAACAAAAAAAGCGATCTAAAAAAACAAAAAAATCTAAGAGAAAAAAATATAAATCTATAAAACAAAAAAAAATTAAAAGAAAATATACCAGAAAAATTAGCCACTAATCTTGTTAGAGGAAGTAATATATTAATTAATTTCTTTTTTTCCAAGATGCCCAACTAAAGAATTTATTGTTATTTTCATTTTTAGCATTTTGTTTTAACGGTTGTTTAACAATATTTTTATAATCTTTTAATGAACCTCTTTTAATATATTTATTAGCATTATCGCAAACATATTCTATATTTTTTTTAACAGTTTTACTTGATTTTAAATTAGCAAAAACACTTTCATTATTATCTTGTTCATTATTGGTTGTTTTATTATTATCTGGTTCATTATTATCTATTGTAGCTTTTTTTTTCTTAGATTCAATTATCTCACTAAGTTTATCTTCTAAAATTTGTTTTCTATCATGATATATTTGCTTACAATCGAAGGTATTTACATATTTTCTAGAAAGTGTTTCTAAATATTTATATTCAACGGTTTTATCACACCAATATTCAAAGCCTTCTTCATCTTTAATATATCTAAAATATACAAACCCATTTGGTGTAGTATCACATAAAAAGGTGGATTTGGGAGGACTATTTTCATTTAAATTCTTTAAAAGTGGAAATTTTTTTGAATAATCTTTATTAATCTCATCATAATAAAGATATTCTCTCCATTCAAGATTTTCTTTTTCAGCATCAATCAACATTGGTTGATATACAAATTTTGATACAATCCATGTTGAAAAAATAACAGGTAAAATTATAGGTAAATTAATAGTAAAAATGTAGAATGAAGCAAAATAAGGTAAAAAAATAATAGATAATGTTTTTATATTTTCATTCATTTTATTTAAAATAGTAAATGAATGAAACTTTAAGTAATTTTAAACACCATTAACATCTGTATCACGATTTTTCAATTGTGCATAACTACAAAGTTTTTTATTATGTTGAGAAGTTTTTTCATGCCAATAAAAATTACATTTTTTATATAAACCCTCACTATAATTAGTGCAATTTATTTTTTTAGTAAACATAGGCCCCTTTTTTTTACGATTAATAGGTTTTCTATTTCTTTTAACTTCTTTAACAAAAAATTTAATTAAGGCTTTCATTTCGCCATTTCTCTCAGGATGCCATTGAACACCATAAAAAGGATAATGATGTGATTCTATAATTGCAACAAATTCTCTACCTTTTCGGTCTTTACTTGTTCCAACAATTTTATAAAATTGTGAAAGCAAATAATTTTTATTAAACTTTTTAGGAGAGATTCCTAACATATGATTATTTAATGTTGATTTTTTTTTTGTTATATTTTCATAAGTTTTCTTATCAATTCCATTGATTATTCTTGATCGCGAACCATCAGGTGTAACTTTGATATTTGTAAAAAAATTATTAAAAGAATCAAATTTACCCAATAAACCTTCAAGATCATCTTTTCCATCAGCAATAATTAACATTTGTTGGAATCCCATACAACACCCCCATACAGGAAAATAATAACCATTATCATTTGCTTTAATTGCCATTAAAACTAATTTTTTACAAGCTAAATAAAACTCTTTTTGGGTTCCTGCAAAAGCACCACCGCTTGGTAAATAAAGTCCATGAATTCTATTAAAATAGTATTCTAAATTGTCTGTATTATGTGGAATAATAAGTGTTTCAATATTATTTTTTTTCATCCATGTTAAGTGTTCTGATGATATATAAGAGTCACCACATACTTTAAAATATTTTTTATCAGGTGTTAATGGAACAGTAATAATTCCAATAATAAATTTTTTCTTTTTATCTATTTTTTTGCTTTTTAATTTTCTTTTAACTTTAGTTTTTTTATTATGCGCTTTTAATTTCTTACGCGTATTTCTATTTCTTCTAAGATTTTTTTTCATATAAAATATTATTAGATTTTAAATATTTTAAATATTATAATATATTAATGGTAAAGATAACAATAGGTATATTAACAGTTCCTTTATCTAAAAATAAATATTATGTCTATAAAAACAATAGAAATACATATTTTAATTCTTATTTACCAACAAGTTATGTTAAATGGTTGGAACAATCGGGTGCAAAGATTGTTCCAATACCGTTTAATCTAAGTGAAAAAAAATTATTAGAAATATTAAAACAAGTGAATGGCGTTCTTTTTCCAGGAGGTGATATAGACCGTAATTCAAAAAGTGATTTTAAAAAATATGTAAAATCTTTTAAACAGATATTTAATTATGCTATAAAAGAAAATGAAAAAAAAAATGTATTTCCTTTATGGGCGATATGTTTGGGATTTGAGTTTTTATGTATGATGCCATATGATGTAGATACAATTATTCATAATTATAAAAATCACTTTTTAATTAAAAGTCTAGCAGCAAGAAATAGAAATGTTAAATTTAGTTTATATAAAAATGTTAAAAATCCACTAGGGGAATTAGATAAAAATAATAAAGTAACTAATAATGCAAAAATATATATGAACCACATGTATGGATTCTTATTAAATAAAGAAACGACTAGTGTTTTAACAAAATATTTAGATATTATTTCTACAAATAAAGATAAAAATAGAAAGGAATATATTTCAACTGTTAAATTTAAAAAGTATCCGTTTTGGGGTGTTCAATGGCATCCTGAAAAAGTAGCATATGAACATAATGATACCCATATAGAAAATTCAATGGAAAATATTAATTTTTCTAGTTTATGGTCTAATTTTTTTATATATTTATGTATGAAAAGTCAAAATTATCTAAAAGATAAAAATTTATTAATTAATAATTATCCATTACATGTAGGCAAAGATATTCATAATATAAAAAAAAACAAAGAACTTCCTAAATATAAAACTATTTTTATGCAGAACTATTTTTTTGTTTAAGCATCTCTCCTCTTAATTCCATTAACTTGTTAATCTCATCAGTCATATCAGGAACTTCATATCTTAAATAAGATTTATTTTTATTATTTGGATGGAGACAAACTAAATACATGTTTGTCACCTTCTTACCATATTTTTTTTCAATCATCCACTTGTACGTATTTAATTGGAGAGAATAATGCCAAAAATTAGCATCAGGTAAATGTGACACACACTTTGTAATAGCTGAATCCCATCTGTTGTCTTTCTTAATTTCTTTACATCTTTTCCAATCATAAATCTGTAATGTTCCATCCGGATTTTCAAATATCATATCAATAGAACCAGCCAATCGCAATTCTTTATTCCAAACCATCCATTCCGTTCTATAAGGTTTTAAATTAGACCCAATATCTTCTTCAAACTTTTCAAAATATTTCCATTCTAAACAATCTTCATCAACTTCAACAGCTAGATCATTATAATAGCATTCAATATCAAAATGCATTTTTGTACCAGCCTCCGAAGCTTCTTTTCCATTATTTCTCCATTTTTGTTTAATTTCATATGGAGACATACCAAAATATTCACTATTTTTCCAATTTTTTGATTTCATCATTTTACTAATAATATCATCCGCGTTAAATTTTGGAAAATGATAATGATTCCATGTAGTAACAGACAAATAATCGGAATCACCGTCAATAGTATAAATGTGTGGTCCCTCATCAAAGGATATGTGATTATCGCGTTCATGCTTATTTTTTTTTTCTAAAATCGTCGGATTCATAAATTAAAATATTTATAATCATTAATTTACTTTTAAGTATTTTCAATTTTTATTTTCTAATCGTTATATAAGCTTACTACAAATATGTAGGTTAATAATTCAAAAAAATTTAAAATATTTAGGGTATATATATGACGTATCGTTTAGAAGTAGCTTTTAAAAAAAACCACACCTGGGAAGCAACACAAATGCAAAATAAAATAATTAATTTGGCATATTTTTTTGGTTGCGAAAATTGTTATAAAGATTTTGAGATTTCAGGAAAAGGAAGAAATATTAAAAGAAACACCGCTTTTATAATATTTAATTTCCCAGAAGACTCTAATTATATTGTTAATTTTTTAAAATCAATTAAAAATGTTAGAGATGTTTGTATAGAATCAATTGGTTTTGACAATATTAAATTCACACTTCTTTATGCTTCTAAACTTTATTTAAATACGATGGATCGTGGTAAGGCAACAGAATATTTAAATAATAAAGATTTTATTGCAGATAACTTAAATTATAAAACCATTATCCGTTATGTAAAATAATTTATTTTTTATTTGTTTTTCGTCGCTTATCTGTTTTACGTCGCTTATTTGTTTTACGTCGCTTATTGGATTTACCACGTTTTTTAGTTTTTCTTTTAGATATATCTAACAATGTAAATAAACTTTTTTTAAATTTAGTTTGTCCAAAAATTTTTTTTAAATTTTTATCTGTTAAATTAATTAAGACCATTTATAGAATATAAATATATTATAAATATATTATAATGAAAAAAAATAAAGAAAATGTTAAAAAACCATTAAATAAATTACCCTTACCCACGATTAGTTTGTATGTAAATAATGACTATAAAGACAACAAAAAACAAAAAAATGACAAGGAAGAATTAAAAAGTATTGATAATATTTTTACAAAAGATTTTATAAATAATTATTTTGATTAAAGTAAAAAATTGATATAAATAAATTATTTACTTTAATCTTTAGAACAATCCAATGGAGATTAATAATAAATTAATTGCTTTGTTAGAAAAATTAGAAAATATTGAAAAATCAAGAGGTAAAATCTTTGAAGCGAGAGCTTACAGCAAAGCAACCGAAGCACTTGTAAATTATAATAAACCAATCAAATCCATTGAAGAAATAAAACATCTTAAAAATATTGGAACTAAAATTTACAAAAAATTTGATGAATATTTAAAAACAAATACTCTATCAATGTTAGAAAATGCAAAAAATGACCCAATATTACTATTTTATAATGTTTATGGCATTGGTCCCAAAAAAGCGATGGAATTAGTTGAAAAAGATAAAATAACAACAATAAAAGAGTTGAGACAAAGAGAAGATTTATTAAATGATAAACAAAAGATAGGATTAAAGTATTATGAAGATATTTTAAAAAGAATTCCTAGAGACGAAATTGATGAATATCTTAAACGGCTAACTGCTGTTTTTAAAGAGGTTGCAACAGGTGATGACTTTTTCGAAATAGTTGGTTCATATAGAAGACAACATAAAACTTCTGGAGATATTGATATTATTATCTCAAATAAAAAAAACAATAGAGAAATTTTAGATAAATTTATAAATAAATTAGAAGAAGAGAATATTTTAATTGAAATTCTCTCCAAAGGAAAAACCAAAAGCTTAACAATTGCTAGATTAAAACCAAGTTATACTGCTAGAAGAATAGATTTTATGTATTCTCCACCCGATGAATTTGCTTTTTCCACTTTATATTTTACTGGTTCTAAAAATTTTAATGTTGTTCAAAGAAAAATAGCAAATGACCACAAGTTAACACTTAATGAACATGGACTATATCATTTGTCAGATAAAAAGGTAAAACAACAGAAAATTGACAAAGAGTTGTTAACTGAAAAAGATATATTTGAATATTTAAATATGGTTTATAAAGAACCACATGAAAGAAAGGATGGGAGAGATGCGATACTTAAATCCCAAGAAACAACAAGTCAAACAGAAGAAAAAAAAGAATCATCTAATACTAAAATTAAAAAACAATCATTAAAAGCTAAAAAAAAAATAAAAATAAGCAATAAAACTCTGAAAAATTTAAAAAAACATTCAAAAAAAAAAAAAATTATTGACAAATGGGAAGAATTTAAAACCCAAGGTATCACAGCAATAAAAGGATATTCGGAAGATGATATTTATGATATGCTAACTTTCGCATCAAAAATATATTATAATGAAAAAAAACCAATAGTAAGCGATGAGGTATTTGATATTTTAAAAGAATATGCAAACAAAACATACCCAGATAATGAAAAGTTTAATGAAGTTGGTGCTGAAATAACAAAAAAAAAAGTCAAATTGCCTTATTATCTTGGATCAATGAACAAGATTAAACCAGATACTAAGGAATTAGAAAAATATCTTAAAAAATATTCTGGAGAAAAAATAATAACAGCAAAACTTGATGGTATCTCAGCTTTTTACAGCACTGAACAAGAAAAACCAATATTAGCTACACGAGGAAAAGCAATAAATGGACAGGATATTAGTCATATGATACCTTATATGAAATTACCAAATTATCAAGATACTGTTTTAAATGATGTTAGTATTAGGGGTGAATTGATTATAAAAAAAGATATATTTGAAGAAAAATACAAAAATGAATATAAAAATCCAAGAAATTTTGTTTCTGGTGTTGTTAACTCTATAAAGTTCGAACCTGAAAAATGGAAAGATATAGATTTCGTTGGTTATGAAGTGATTAAACCATCTTTAAAACCTTCAGAACAAATTGCTTGGCTAACTCAAAATAATGTTATTCCTGTTAAATATGAATTTATGGAAGAAATTTCAAACGACTTGTTATCAAAATATTTAGTAGATTGGAGAGATTCATATCACTATGAAACAGATGGAATTATAGTTACTGATGATAAAATATATCCTAGAAAAAATGAAAATCCTAAACATGCCTTTGCATTTAAAATGGTTCTTGGAGATCAAATTGCCGAAGCAAAGATTATTGATGTTATCTGGACAACAAGTAAAGATAAATATATCAAACCTGTAGCACAAATAGAGCCAGTCAATTTAAAAGGTGTTACAATTGAACACGTAACAGCATTTAATGCTAAATTTGTCAATGATAATAACATAGGTATAGGTTCTGTTATAGAATTGGTTAGAAGCGGTGATGTTATTCCACATATCAATAAGGTAATTAAAAAAGCAGAGACACCCAAGATGCCAGATGTACCGTGGCACTGGAATAAAACAAAGGTAGATGCAATTAGTGATGTAGAAAATGACCCGGGTGCTCTTCAAAAATCAATAGAATTCTTTTTCAAAAAATTAGATGTTAAAGGATTGGGTCCGGGTAATGTGGCAAAATTTATTAAGGCTAATTTTAATACGATTCCAAAAATTTTAGCAGCAACAAAAGAAGAAATGATGTTGATTGATGGATTCAAAGAAAAAACTGTTAATAAAATCCATACTAATATTCACAGTGTTATAGATAATGCTTCGCTTGTTACAATAGCAAGTGCGTCAAATATATTTAAAAGAGGTATTGGAACAGCAATTATAAAAAATATTTTAGATAAGTATCCAGATATATTTGTTAATTTTAAGAATAAAGACAATACATTGATAGATAGAGTTGCTTTGGTTGATAATGTTAGTAGTAAACGAGCTCAACAATTTGTAGAACAAATCCCGGAATTTTTAGAATTTATAAAAGAATCAAAACTAGAAAATAAACTAAAGATTACAACAAATAAAGTTATTAATAAAAACAATATTTTATATGATAAAAAAATTGTATTTTCAGGAATTAGAGAAAAAGAATTAGAAGATAATCTTTTAGAAAAAGGCGTTAAGTTAACATCATCTGTAAGTAAAAATACATTCGTACTTTTAGTTGAAAATAAAAATATTGAAACAACTAAAACACAACAAGCTACCAAATTAAATATACCTATTCTTACTATTGGTAAATTTAAGGAAAAATATTTATAATAATATTTAAATCTGTATATTTATATATTATGCTATTTTTGAATATTAAAAAAGGTGGGAAAAAAACAAAAAAAAACAAAAAAAAACAAAAAACAAAGAAGAAAACAAATTTAAAAAAACAAAAAACACTAACAAAAAAATCAAAAGTTCCAACCTCATTATCTATTTTTCCTGACAAGAGTCCCCAGCTTCAAAAAGATAATGAACCAACTAAACTTAATAAATTTACCACAAAAAATGTAGCCATTAAAGATAAAAATCATAATGAATATAATAGTATATTAAATAACAGATTAGCATACAAAAGACCAGCAAGAGGACAAGATTTACAAATAGATACTTCTATTATCTATGGACCAGTTGTAGAACCAATTAAGAAAAAAAATTATAAATCCTTAAAAAAAGGAGATATCATTTATTATGATAGAAGTTCAGTTGTTTTAAGAGGACCTTTTTATTTCCAAGGACACCGCAGAGGACCTGAATTACTTTTAAAAGTAAAGGATATTGTTTACCCTCGTGAATATTTATTTTCCATTGAAGTTAATAAGCTAGAAAAAGAAAACTTATATTTAGTAAAAAATAATAAAAAAACATTGAAGAAAAAAAAAACCAAAAAACATAAAGGTGGTTTTAAAGAAACATATAAAGTTTTAAATGGATTAATTCATAAATCTTCTAATAATAATTGGATACCATTATTAGACAATAAATTTATTTTATGAGAAAGTGTATTCTACAATTTCATTTAAATTAAATTTTAATTTATTATATAATTTAAATTTAATTTTTTTAATTTTATCATTTGTAGATATCGAAGAACCTGTAACTTTGGGAATTTTTTTATACCATTCATCACAATTTTCACAATCATCTAATTTTTCAGCGTTTTTTTTATTATATTTTGAAAATTCTTTTTGAATACGTGATTGAAAATAATCAATGACTTTTTCTAATTCAGTATTTATTAATTCTCTCCATTTATCATTTTCATAAAGATACAGTTTATTAGGTTTTTCTTGAAAACTAACAATTACATTTGTATGTTTATCTTGCAAATTATTTAAAATTGTAAGAGAGATTCCTTCTATAAATCCTTTATTAAATACATTTTCAAGATCATTTTCATTTACATTAACATTTTTCAACCAGTTTTCATAATTAATTTCTAATTTTCTATTCTCATTTAACCAATCTACAACTGATATCTTTTTTTTTTCTTTATTTACTATTTTTGAAAGTTCTGCCACTTTTTTTTCCAGTGCTTCGTTTTTTTTTATTAATGTTTTTAAAGTTATCCACATATCTCTATTTGATGGTATCGTCGTATCATCAATCAAATCTGTTCTTGAATGTCTAATCATTTCACATACCGCACGATGTTCTTGAAATGGTTTAAGTCTTTTATAAATTTTACCACAACTACATCTGTGCATTTAGCAATATATTTTACACTAACTAAAATATATTTTTAATTTATTTTAATTTCAATTTAATATTTCTTAAAATATATTATTTGTTTTTATTATAATGATAGTTTCAAATATTTATCATGAAATAATAAAGTGGTTAGACGAAAAAGATTCGGGTACCTTTACTTCTGATATCACCACATGGGATGTATCAAACATTACAAATATGAGTAAATTATTATCACCATTACATGATTCAAGATTGAAAGATTTCAATGAAGATATATCAGCTTGGGATGTTAGGAATGTTACGGATATGGCCGCAATGTTTAAAAGTTGTTCTAAGTTTGATAGGGATCTTTCTGGTTGGGATATATCAAATGTTAAATATGCGGCTTTGATGTTTCAAAATGCCACTAGTTTTAACAGTGATTTAACTGGTTGGGGAGTTGATAATATGGTAAACATGTATTCTATGTTTGAAAATGCAACTAGTTTCGATACCAAAAACACAGATTACTGGAATATTAATCAAAGTGCAATAACTTATAAAATGTTTAAAAATGCGAATGTTAAAGGCGCTGTTGGGTGTGTTCCTGATTCGGGTATTAAATTTGACAAATATGTAGATAAGGTTGTTTCACCAGACATTAGTGGAATACATTTTATTTTTCCAGTTGGAGAAAATATAACCGAACTTATTCCAGATGTAAAGATATGTTATAGTGATGTCAGTTTTAATATTAACACAAATATTGTTTCAAATATTCCAAAAGCAAGATTAGTTGATTTATCTACAAACAATGTTATTTCAAGTTTGGATATTAGTCTTAATTTTATAAATAAACCAATTATTACAGGCATAAAAAAATCTGACACAGAAGTTGGATTAGATAGTGCATCATTAGAAGTTGATAATATAGAAATTATAAATAAATTCGAAATATATATAGGATTTGATGTATCAAGTTCAATTATACCTTATAAATATAAATTAAAATCTAAGGGAGTTGAAGTTAGTAATATTGATATTTCTGGAATAACTTTTAATGAGACATCGGGCATATTACAAGGAACACCTGATATTCCGTATGATCTTCAAGATAAAGATGTTTCATTTTCAGTAATACCCGTTGTTGATGGTAATGACGCTCCGGATATACTTGGTGAAGAAAACACCGTGTTTAGTATTAAAGTTAAAAAAAAGCCTGAAATATCAAATTATACATATGGAAGTAAAACTTACAATAGTGGTGATTTAATTAGATTGCAAAAAGATAGTAGTCATAATCTCACAGTTAATATGGCTTCAAATGTTTTGATATCGCATTATACAATAACCCCTGATATTACTAGCACAGGATTAACTTTCAATACATCAACGGGTAATATATCTGGTATTGCTAATACTAGAATTATTAATGAAAGTTATACTATAAAAGCTATTTCTCTTGGAAATGTTGAATCAGATGATTTAATATTAAGAATAACTATCAAAGATATTGGTTCTGAAGAAGAAGCTATAAATTCTTTTGCAACAATACAAAACACATTACCAATTATAGAACAATTACAAAATGAAATTAATAATATTAAATTAGATATAGATCCCAAAGTTATTGATATATCAGGTAAATATCAAAATATATTAGATATATCTGATGTAACATTAAATACCACGGCTTATGTAACAGCTTCGGATATTTCCAGTATTATATTGTCTATTAAAAGTCATAATAGTAAAATAGCCGAAATAGATGTAAGCTTAAACAATGCGCATACTATAATTCAAGATGAATGGGAAGATATTGATTTAATATCTAATATAGATTCTGTTAGCATTCTTTCATTTGTTACTGGTGGAAACGATGCTAGTTATAATAAATTAAAAGACACAGCTAATGAAATAAATACAAATATAAAAACATTAATTTTAGATATTTCGAATCAAAAACAGTTAATAGATAATTTATTAACACAAGGTTTAACTCATGCAAACGATTTGAAAAATGATCTAGATGCATGGAAAATATCTATTAGTAATATATCAAATAATGTTAACATAATAGATACTAGTAGAAATAATTTAGAAGTTGATTATGATAGTAAAAATTTAAATGCAACAATTACCGATATATCTACTTCTAAATTTACTATAGATACCAGTATTAGTAAAAGTGACATATTAACAGGAATTTCAGGGTCTGTAGAACATGTAAATACATTCAAAACCAAATATGAAGAAATTATAGCTATTAAAGAAAATTTGAATACTATTTCCTCCCAATTATCCGTTAATAAAAATGAAAAAGAAGAAACATTAAACCAATCTTCAAACAGTTCAATAACAGCAGTTAAATTGTATAGAAAACCATCATTAACAGAATATGTTACATTGTCAAATACCATAACAAGTGTTTCGGGCGATATAACAACAGTATTGGACAATATTCAGCCTGTTTTGACAAGTAATTTAGATAGATATGGTAAACACGATAAAAATATTGATTATCTTGGTAATCTTGAAACGTGGGTGAATAATTCATACACAACTGTTTTATCTAATGTTGAAATTATTGATTCTAGTCATTCTTATTTATCACAAAACTACAATAATATATATATAACTGTTACTATTGAAGATATATCAAATTCAAAATCTACGATAGATACCAGTATTGATAAAACAGAAATATTAACAAAAATTTCAGATTCTTCTGGATATATTAATACATTTAAAACTCAATATGATAGTATTTCTGTTATTAAACAAAACTTGGATATTATTTATAATGAATTATCTAGTGAAAATTCAACAATTAACACTTCAATTAATTCCATTGATAATAGCGGAACAAACTTTACAAAATCAACAGAAATTCAAATTTATCAAGAATTATTAAGTAAAATAACAGGAATTTCTGGTGAAATATCATCTACTGTAAATAACAATGTTCAACCTCTTTTGACAAGTAATTTAGATAGATATGATAAACATAATAAAAATATTGATTATCTTGGTAATCTTAAAACATTGCTCGATAATTCATACACAACTGTTTTCTCTAATGTTCAAATTATTGATTCTAGTCACGGAATATACGATATAAGTAATACAATATATATAGATAATTTAACAAATGCCAAAACAGAACTAGATAAAGAAAAAACTGATATATTTACTAAAACAAATAAGGATGAGATTTTAATTGATATTAGTACATCATTGCAACAGGTAATAGGATTTGAAACAGCTTATGACGATATATCTGGAATTAAAAATAATTTAGATTTAATATTTGATGATTTATCACAGAATAAATTAAATTTATTAGATAGTGCTTCTAGTATTAATGACTTATCATCGAGTTATGGACTAACAGAAAATATTACAATTTTAACAACTTTAATCGGTGATATTTCAAATATTTCAACAAAAATAATTGAAACAAGAAATATATCAATAACAGAACTTTCAAATAACATACTTAGTTTTACTAGAGCAAATTGTGATAAAGAATATTTAACTTATGTTAAAAATTGGTTAGATAATGACTATATTACTATATTGCAAGATGTTAATAATATAGATAATAGTTATAATGATTTGTCTAGTAATTTTATTGGTAATCTAAATAATTTAAATAATTCTTTACAAAATTTAGATTCGCTTATAATTGATATATCAAATAGTGATAGTTATAGTTTTATAATAGAAAAAATTCAAGATGCTACTAATAGTGTTAATGTATTTAAACAAAATTATAATAGTATTTTATTAATAAATACTGTATTAGGGCAAAAAATAACAGATTTATCGACTAATGAAACATCGCTTATAAACACAAATTATTATGATGAGTTATCTAGTTATGAAGCAACTCAAGAATTGGAAATTTATAAACAATTAAATAATAATATTTTAAATGTTTCTAATAAAATAATACTAGTAAAACAGAACGTAGAAACAAAGTTAGAAGAAAATAAAAATAATTTTGAAACAGATGTTGATGAAACATTTAATTATATAAACACTGTTACAACCGTCCCTGATTTAAGTTATAATACATTATTAGGTTCTAAAGTTAATAAAGATATATCGCGTAATGCGATCACGATACCAATAAATTTACAAAAACCAATTATTAAATTTGAAATATTAGATATTTTATTACCTAATTCACTTACATTAGATGAAACTACTGGATTTATTTCTGGACAAATATTAGAACCTACTGACACAACAGTTAAAATTAGAGGCACAAATTTAATGGGAGCAGTTATTGAATTTGAATTAGAAATAAATGCAGAACAAGATTTAGAACCTGTAGCTATTGAAAATATATTAACTAATATCGTTTCAACAACCGATGAAGGTGAAGAAACTGCGATTTTTGATACCGAAACTAAAAACACAATCATAGGTGAAGTTTCTCAATTAAATACTTCAATTGATGAAGCCCAAGATATATCATCAGTGACAACTGCAGTAGAATCTGCCTTTACAAATATTATAACTGCCGTAGAAGACAAGCCCGAATTAACAGTAGAACACAAAACAAATATATTATCAAATATTAGTAGAAATATCTTAAATGCAACAGTTAAAAATAAAATAGATGAAATTCCTATAACACCAGAAATTATAAATAATTTTATTCCAGCGAAAACTATTGATGAAGGTGTTCAAGTATCTATGGTAAGACCAAATAAAGCTGTTGATGGTGATACAACAAGTACCAAATATTCACCATTACAAAATGGTGAGTTTTTAAGAGTAAATTATAGAGAAACAGACTTAAATTTACAGCTTCTTACAATAAAGGTTGATAAAGATCAAGAATCGTTTAGTAACAACGATATTAAAGATTATGTCTTACAATTAAGAGAAGTTGACGATACTCTAGATCATTTAGATGATAAAGCATTATCTATTATACAAAACTTTGAAATTCCACAAAATTCAGAAAATACATCACAAACTTTTGAAGTAGAAAGCGGTGATAATTTAATAGTAATAGATATATATTTTGGTAGTATACTTTGTGAGATTAGAATAAAGAACAATATTAAAAAAATAGATTGTTGCACTATTAGAAAAGAAAGATTATCATCATCATTAGCTTTAAGTAATAAAAAGGCAATGACTGTTAGTAAAATAGTAGGTCAGGGTGCAAATGTAAAATGTTTAACAAAAATAGGTGGGCCAGGTGATTTATGGAGTTCTAAGCAAAAATCAAAATATGGTGTAGATAAGAAACATGGTTCATATGACAGATATTTAGCTCGTAAAGTAGGTAATGTCTTGCGAAAACAAACTTTGGCATACAAAGACCCCAATACACAAAGAACTACATATATGTTAACAGATAGAACTAAATTTGTAACAAGTAGAATACCTAATTGCAACGGTTGTGGAATACCTATTCCTACAAATGACAACGATGGTACTGTAAATTGTGTAACTTGTAGAGGTTGTTCAGGAAATAATAGTCAGTCAGTTCCTTCAAAGTGTTCAAAAAAAAACTGTTGTTAATAAAAAAAATTGAATTAAACAGATAACACAAATAATAGATAATAAGCAATATGACAGATCGCGTAGGACAACTTCAAAAAATTCAAAATGAAGCACTCGAGCTTTTTAGGAAAAAAAATGCTGATTATGGCGATGCATTCGCCACTTATGGTGCTGTTGGTGTAATTGTTCGTATGGGTGATAAGATTTCCCGTCTAAGTTCTATAACTAACAATGGAATTAATTTAGTTGACACTGAGTCTCTTAGAGACACTCTTATAGATTTACATAATTATTCTGCAATGGCAGCAATGTTGTTAGATGAACCAAAAAATAAAAGAATCACACAAATACAAAAAGAAGAAGAACGATTAATGAAAGATGCTAGATCCTAAAAAACATTGATGCGTATAATTAAAAAAACATAATTAGTAATTTTGGATACACATATACATGGGTTTGATTCAGCTAATTTTTTAGAAATAGTTGAATAATCAATACAAATATCTTCGGTGATATCTCTAAGACAAGTATATCCTTCTATTTTTTTATCAGGGCTAACAACAAGATAATTAAGATTTTTATAATATTTTAACATATCCATGGGAGTTTTTAAATCAACATCCATTTTTATATATTAAAAGTTTTATTTTTAAGTAAAAAAGCACTAAAAATAAAGCACCAATAATAAAGCACCAATAATAAAGCACCACATAATAACAAAATCTAACATTATAGTATTATGGGAGCGTTTTTTTCATTTTATATGAATGATTGTTCTAATTCTAAGGTTTTTGACGATGTTGATTTAGAATTGTCTCCAATTCTAAAAACAAATACAAGTGATACCATTGATACTGTTGATACTGTTGATATTACTCACAAACACCCTGCTATTTTATAATTATATATATATATATATTAAAAATGAGCGATGATTTTAAAAATAATCCTTTTAATAAGAAAAGTATAATGAAGAATGTGGAAGGTAAAGATATTGCGTTGGAAGTACAAAAACAAAAATTAAACCCTGCTTTACCAAAACTTTGGGAAAAATTTTTACCACAACCCGATAGTGATTCAATGTCAGGTCAAGAGTCAAAAGGTCCTCCTCCTGGTGCTGCGGGTGCTGCGGGTGCTGCGGGTGCTGAAGATGCTGCGGCTGCTGAAAGTGCAGAAAGAGGAGACGCTACTGAAGCTGATGCTGCTCTTTTGGGTCGTTAGGAAGGTCCAAGT
>Ga0181392_1000006_pt1 | contig 66601 bp, 85 predicted proteins | sample 15SPOviralmetaG_FD_130083 | JGI IMG/M metagenome (GOLD analysis project Ga0181392, IMG submission 130083) | Marine viral communities from the oligotrophic San Pedro Time Series (SPOT) site, San Pedro Channel, CA, USA - 15 SPOT_SRF_2010-09-15 | ecosystem: Environmental > Aquatic > Marine > Strait... | reverse complement strand
GACAGGAAAAGTAAGGAACGAAGGCTCATGGGGCGCAACAGAATGGGAAGAGTGTGATATGATACTCACTGTTGGTATGCGAGAAGATAAAACCTATGGTTGGTTTGAAACATATGCAAAAGGGCATTCGGATAAATATTATGCCGAGGGTGGATTATGGATAACTGATAATGAATTAGTCGATTATGATGGAGTATTTTCTTTAGACATGAGAGTTTTAGACGTATTAGATAAATGGGGCATTGATACTTCGGATATGAGAAAATCCCTTTCTTAGTTTTGTAGGACACTACCCCCCGATAATCGGGGGGATGTACCTTACTTATTTGTAGTAGGTTTTTTATTTTTGGAACACTAGGTGTACTACAAATTTGTAGAATACAGGATAGAAAACTTAATAAGGACAATCCTAGTCGGTTAAACCATGTTAGAACCGGAACAGTGGACATATGAATTATTAATAAAAAAGAATACAAAAGAAAGTTTAGTATATATGGTATTAGACTTACAAGAACGAATAAGATTAATGGAGGTAGAAAAATGAAAAGACCATACGGCCCAATAACAGAAGAACAAGATTATGATGATTATTGGCTTGACCCTCGTAATATCGAAAAATATGAAAAACTACTAGCAAAGGCTAAGGCTCAATATTTCCGAAAAAGTGAACATTTAGATTTAAGTTTTCAAGAATATTGAGGCGAGGGTGTGGGGGCGAAAGCCCCCGTTCTTGTGGGCGTAATTGTACTACAAATTTGTAGTACATTGGGATATTTAACTCTATCTACTACAAATAAAAGTTTATAAGGGGATACCCTCTCGTAAGGGTATGAGCAGACACGTTTTCGTAACCAATCACGTAAAGATATGTATAATATGTAAAAAAGAATACCCCTTTTATTGTTTTAATGATAGAGGCGTTTGTTCTATGTGTGAAGATAGCGTAGAATGTGATTCAAGTTTTCAAGAAGAATTAAGATTTGAACAAGATGATTTTTCAATTTATTGCCAAAATGAAGCGAGAGATTATTTTGCTTGCGAATAATTTGTAGTAGTTTGGGGGGGGGCGAAGCCCCCTCTTTTTTATACAAGGATGTCCTACAAATTTGTAGTACATTTAACCCTTGTGGTCGCCATCACGCTCAACATCTACTACAAATAAAATCCTACTACAAATAAAAGTTTATAAGGAGATACTCCTACGGATGGTTATGAAGTTTAGAGGAGAATTAAAAGAGTGCCAAGTATGCAAAAAGATGAAACCTAAAATCCATTGTTTTGACGGTAATGTACCGTATTGTATGGATTGTGCTTGGCGTTATAGTTTAGAGGACTGTGCCTTTGAAGAACAATTAAGACTTGAGCCGGATGACTTTCAAGTTTATAATAATAATGAAGGGTATGGTTATTAATTTGTAGTAGTTTGAGGGGGCTTTGCCCCCTCTTTTTTTTTGTTTTTACTTTTTATTTGTAGTAGATGTTTTTTTCGCGTGTAACGACCAGTATACTACAAATTTGTAGTAGCCCTTAACGAAAGATTCATCTACTACAAATAAAATCCTACTACAAATAAAACTTTATAAGGGGAAGCCGAGTCGGTTAAAACATGGAAGACCTAAAGATATACTACAGAAAAATAAATAACGGAGACTATGTTCGCCCTAATGACATTAGGGTGGATACATTGAGCATAACTCATGCTCAATTACCTGCTGAAGCAGTAGCAAAACTCAATATAGCCGTAAATGACGAAGATATGGCTCAAAACATATGCGAAAGGCTATTTCGCGTTATGAATAATTATGAGTTAAATCCTCTCTCACGCGGCCATACCGAAGGCGGCCATCAGCATTGGGTAGGGCTTAACCGCACTCATACATCTATGTCCGTAGGCGACGTTATATGCGTAATGGGCGACTACATTATGTGCGACGATTTTGGGTGGACTCCAATCGTCTGATATTTGTAGTAGGATAGGACGGGGCGAAAGCCCCGCCTATGTTATAGAACAATATCCCCTACAAATTTGTAGTAGGTTAAGCCCCTGCTCGCGTAGCGTCGTCTGTGATGTCTACTACAAATAATATATGGCTACTACAAATAATATATGGCTACTACAAATAAAACTTAATAAGGGTATACCTAGTAGGAGATACATGGAGGACTACACCATGTTAGAATATGACGACGAAATGACAAATGAAATGATAGGACAGTTTGCGGGAGAAACCCGTATAGAACCCGAGTATAATATACTCGACCATATCCCCTTCGGTAATGGGGATGGAAGCGAGTTTCAAACAAAGTTCCTTGAATCTATGAGAAAGGCCAAAACATACGGTTGGACTCTAAGTGCTAACCAAAACGCAAAATTAGCGGATATTATAGCCCAACAAGCATACAATGACGAGATTGAGAACAGTAGATGTTACAGATGTGAATATGAAGGCGGTCTGTGCGAAACTTGTTTTGATGAAAAAATAGCGCTTGAAGAAAAGCAATACGCGGCAGATACCGCGCACATGACCTGCGAGCAACTAGACGACTTCCACGCCTATATGGAAGAGATAAACCATCGCGACGTGGCGAGCGGGTCTTTCGGCTCGGTGCGTAGTTTTAGTGGCCCTTGCCCTTTATCCTATGACCCAAGAGGCTACGCTCACGGTCAAGGCTATGCGGTTTATGTAGACCGCTACGGTAACAAACATTAATCGAGGGGGCTTCGGCCCTCTCTTTTTTTTAGAGGTCTTTACTTTTATTTGTAGTAGATGTTTTTTTATTTTTACCTTTTTATTTGTAGTAGGGTTTTTCTATTTTTACTTTTTTATTTGTAGTAGGTTTTTTTACTTTTCCTTTTTTGTCTTTTTTTTTATTTTTGTATGTCTACCACAAATTTGTAGTAGATGGTGTTAAAAAGTAATTAGGTGTAATAAATAACACCTACTACAAATAAAAATTATCGTTATAGTATATTACTACAAATAAACCCCCTAAATTATACAAATTTGTAGAAGTATTGATATAGTTACTCTATGTCGTAGAGTCATGGAGAACACATATGTTTCTATTAGAAGCCTACAAGAAGATGCCGTTTATGATGCTGAGGACATCATAAGCCAACATCGTAAAACTGCTCAAGTTTTGCGCCGAGAGGGTTATTCATACCCTTCAATATCTCAAAAAGTAGTATTACTTGATACGTCTTATTTAGCCAGTCTCGGACCAGTACCAGTTCAAATCAATACTAAACAAATCAGAAATATTTACAGTAACACAACCGTTGATAAAAACGTAGAAAATCACGAAGCATTAAGACAAAAGTGCCTATCTTGTGATGATGGATATTTCCCTATTAATTCGGATGAATGCCGCCTATGTGGTTCTTACTCTGGAATGTGGGTTAATAGAGCCGGAGAGACTACAAATTATACCGGAAAATTCACTGTACTCGGTGAAAGATTAATGCCTAAAGAAATAGGAATTGATGCACATATGCCGGAATCAATCCTTACTGTAACTATGAGAGCAGGGTATCAAAATTCATCAAAAACAGGTAAGAAAACCCAGAAACTTCAATATTCCGGTGTAACTGCTCAGAACGCATTAGATACACTAATTGAACTAGGTGTGGAAGAAGGACAAGAAGAAATCAAGGCCACTATCGCAAATTCAACACGCGGCGGAAAAGCGGCAGTATGGCGAGATTGTTTCGTATATTTCGCATACCGACCATACGACGGTTATATCTCCGTAAGATGTGCGGATATTGCTTTCATCAATGACCCAATGTACTCCGATGTTGTCAAGTACACATCACTCAAGCATCTTGACTTTGAAGTAAAGTCATCAACCAACAATTGAGCAACACATAACCAAATCGGGGGGGTCAGAAATGGCCTCCCCTTTTTTTATTTTCAAATTCGACTCAAAAAAAATAAACTCGTTTAAACGCCTCTATCTCCGTTTGTGATTGGGGAGTGGTAGGTATGAATCTAAACTGTATAAACGTAGCCACACACGCCGCTTATACGCCCTTCATAGGGGCTTACCCGCTTTTTGACCGTTTACGCTTGCCATAAATCACGATGCGCCCACATTATCCTATGGCTACCACTTCTCAAAATTTTTTTTATTTTTTTTCAAAATAAGTTTATACACGTTTGTACTCGTAATTACTAATTGTATTGGGTTTGCGCTTGAGGATTTTACCTTCTTTCACATAGATTCGTATATAGTTACTTACTACATATACACTAATAGGAGTCCAATATTTACTTACTTTCTTTGTTGCTTGTGTGGCAATTTCATTACCCGTTCTCCAAACGTCAAGAAAAGGACTATTCAGAACTTCATCAATATATTCTTTGTAAACAAGGTGACGTTTCTTAGGGCCGGGTTTTTTTACGCCTTCTGCTACGGGCTTAGTCCAAAAAGCATTTTTTTCAAGACTTGTAGCGTATTTGTATCTTCTTCTACTAGGGTTAGCATTTCTTCCTCTAGGCATTATCTTCTCCTCCTTATTACACGGCCACCATAACCTTTTTGTGTACCGCGATTTACTTTATATTCCCCACCTGTCCATTCACCTTTCTTCATTGTTCTAAATATAGCAGGAAAATCCGGTTGTTTATAAGAAAATTGGTCTATAGCATGAGCGAGAGCCATTACACAGTCGTTATGTCTACCTAAGTCTTGTATTTCCCCATTTCTCCATGCGTGACTTTCTAATTCTTCTAATAATATGTTGATTTGTTTTCTAGTTTCATCATTACCGTATGGTAAGTAAACTAACTCTCTCTCAAACCACACACGTAGCCTATTCATCAAACCTTGTTTTAATGTTTTGTTGCTAACCTTACTTTCACGATAATCTATTACTGCCCCCTTTGTACTAATTAAACTCTCATACAAATTTTGAAAACCAACACTTTCAATAGCAAATGGTGGCGTACCATATCTTTTACTCCATTCTATTATCATGTTTGCTTGCTTGTCCGGTGGGAAATCATTTCTACGCCACATATCTACCAAGTGGATAAAGCCGTCATCATCTTGCTTTAGGCATACCATAACACTGTAGTCTTGACCTAAACCATGAGCAGGGTCAAAACCAATAGCGTATCTATGTTTGTCATCTCTTTCTGTCTCCATTGTTCGTTCTAATTGTAAATTCTTTCTAGTTAATGCTCTAGGAAATACACTAGCCTCGTCATCAATAACTTTACACATATACTCTTGGATAAAAGACAATTCTCCCATAGCCTGTTTCTGTTCTAACAAGAAATCTATAGGTCTATATTCCGGCCATAATTCTATAGGTGTTACATTAGTGGGGTCTATCTTATATTCATCCCAATTTAATACCGCACTCCATGTACCCGATTTCCAAGCAGGGTTTTCTAACATTTCTGTATGATACAAGTCTACCATAGACATAGGAGTACCTACACAATAAATAGAAGTTCCCGGCGACAACATAGGTGTTACTTTCTTTCTAAACCATTGAGCAGTATTAGCAAAAGAAGCATTATCTCCACTATCATCTAAGACATCATCAAAAGCAATACAAGCGGGGTGTTCTCCACGAATAGCGCTACCCACCGAGGTTGCACGTATCCAAGCGCCATTTGTAAAACGTAACTCAAGTTTATTTCCCCTCCTTGTATCTAAGTATTTACTTAATTGTGGATGACGCTTCATATCATCTCGTATTTCTTCTAATCTCCTAACTGCTAAATCTTTGCTCGCGGAAAATAACCAACACGTAAAAGCCTTGTCTCGCCATTTTTCAAACAAACATTGGTGAAGTAATTTAACGCGTAAAGTAGTTGATTTACTATGGTCACGCGGAGCAATAACGCAAACCCTATGAACTTGTACATCTCCTCTTGTTCCATACATGTCCATCCATTCACCGATGTGATTTCCCCATGTGTAACCGAGCCACTTATAAAAGTATTCTACATCATTCCTTGACCTAGCCATAGAAAAATCAGTATTAAACTTAGACATTATAATGGCCTCAATTTATTTTCTCCACAATAAGGACATTCACCACTTTCTGCTATAGCCGTCATAATATTCTTAGCCACCCATCCACACGAATCACATTTTGCTTGAGTCCACATTATATCACCGGAGCAAACAAATTACCTACTAAACCTAATTCTTTATCTATTAAATGGGCAGATATACCTGCTCTAGCCAAAACAAAACCTTTTCTGTAATGGTATCTATCATGACCCGCTAAACTAGGTAACTGTATTATTGTAACTCCGCTAGTTTCTAATAAACGTTGGTGATGTAAATGCCCATGAAACCAAACGTGGTGTTCATGTTTACCCCAACCTTCTCTTTCTTCTGTTGCCATAATAGCAGGAAGGTCGTTACCTCTTACACCATCTCCGTGTGTAAAGCCTAGTAAATTATTACCCCACTTAATATATTGTCGAAGTTTAGGGCTAACAGTTATTGTAACATCTTTTGTGTTTTCATATGCCGCATCTAGGTATAACATAAGTGCTAAAGCAGTATGTCTATCATGATTACCACGCATAAATACTACTTCTATAGGCGCTACTGTTCGTAGCATATCTATATGCTCTCTTGCTAATTTACAACCATCTACAAGAATTTGTGCAGGGGAAGCCGCTAAATCTTGTGGTGTACCTGCCGTAGTAGTACCCTGTTCGTTATCTACGTGAAACCAATCACTACCTGTAGCAATAATAATTTTTTCGGGTCTACCTGCTAATCTACTGATTAAATTTTCAGTTCTGTCAAGAAGTCTAAAACGTGCTTCTTCTAATGTATAAGACTCACCTGTTTCATCAATCCAAGAACCCTTACCATAATGTAAGTCTGTAGGAGACAAGACAACGGCGTATGATTTGGTTTTAGCCATTTTAGTGTGTTTAATTTTTTTAGGAGCAAGATTTTCTTTGGAAATAATTTCCTTAAACTCATTACCCCATTCGTGTTCTATATGGATAAGTTTTTCTGCGGTTTTACGCATATCAGCCCAATATTTTTTATGTACCTTTTCTTGTACACTTTGTCTTTTAATTCTAATAGCATCTGCTACTAACTCTTCTTCTGTTTGTTTTCGTACTTCTTCATCGGTAAAAGCATCCATAGCATGACTCCAAGAATTAACTTTGACATACGCCGCTATAAAACTAGGAGATAACTTAAATTTTTGAGCCATTTGTTCTATTGTCAAACCACCGCCTGTACTACTATACGCTCTTTTCATAGCCCTGTGTGTTTCTCCCGTTACTACCGTCATCTCTTTATTTATATGAAATACATACTTATCTGCTTTTTCATCAAAATAATGATTAACCATTTTAGTATCTGAAGTATCTTTACTCCATGTATTATAGTGTATCTGTGGATTTGCATATCTCCATCTTTGCACTACTCCCCTCCATGCTTGCACTCCTCTATTAGAGTCTTTTTCTGTCTCATTTAAAAACCTAGCAAAATCCATATCAGATTTAAAGTTATGTTCCTTTATATATTGCTCAAGTTTTGCCCACATCTGTCGTGTTGTAGCCTTCCCCATGCAATAAACCAAGCACCCATTCCCTATAAACATTGTGTTTTCATGAATTAATTTTGTAGATTTTTATACCACAAAAAGAATTAATACTACGCAGTATAACGATTATATTAATTCTTTAATTAATTCAATAGTATTTTTTAGAAACCCCCCTTTAAAATTTTCAAACATAATAGAAGAAATAAAAGAATTAACGAAAAAAGGCGCAGTATAACGATTAATTCTTTTTAAAAAACGAAAAAACAACAAAAAGAATAAACAGAAAGGTTTATGGAACACCTATATGTTTTAATACTATGGCGGAGAGGAGTTTAGTGGATAGAATGTTCGGCAGAAATAAAGAAGTGCCGGCCAAAGCCACAAGAGTACCATCAAATAAAAGTTTAAAGATGGTAGCGGGCATACCCGATTTAGTTCGTGATACGGAAAGATTGAATAAAGATAGTAATTATGATAACGAATTTGACATGTATGACCTTATGCTAAAACTTGACCCCGAACTTAATGGTGCGGTACGTGCAGTATCATTAACTGCCAACAATTTTGAAATTAATTATGACAAGGCTAAAAATGGCGCTATTAGAAATGCTATAAAAGACTTAGTAGATGAAACTCTTGATTTTGATGACATTATGATTAATGCTATGAGAAACCTTATGGTATACGGTAATGATATTAATAAGATAGTAGGAAAAGCAGGAGTAGGTATAACTAAACTGCAAAATTTACCTATAGTACAAATAAATATAGTAGATAGTAGAGGCGGACTAGGCTCTTACTTTGTAGCAAACCGAGAAAACCCTGTCATAGAGCCTGTTACATATATGTTACGTGAGGCAAGTCCATATGAAAAAGCAATATCTGTAGATGAGATATTACATATTAAAGTAGACTATAGAAGTAATTGGTTTGTAGATAATAAGGGTCGTCACACTTTTGGGGTATGGGGTGCTTCCCGTTTTTCTGCTCTTAAGCAAGCAATTCGTATGAAGTATAACTCTATGAATAATCGTATTGCTCTTGAAGACAGTATGACTAAACAATATATTACTATTGATAAATCTGCTATAGAGCATATAATAGACCCTGCTGAACAACATGACCGTTTACAGAATATTATGTCAGAAGTTATATCTTTGTTTGAAGGGTTAAGAGGCGACCAAATGCCTGTACTTCCTCATTATGTACAAATACATCACGTTGATTTAGAAAATGCACTTCCTAATAGTAGTGACTTTTTAGATAGTATCAATGCTGATATTGCCGCAGTTCTACAAGTTCCAAGAGTAGCATCCGGTCAAGAAAAAGGTTCTACGTTTGCGGCAACATTTAACGCTAATATGTGGGCCGTACAAGCAATTAGCCGTATGCACCGAGTTTTAGAACAAACTTGCGCTCAATTATTTTCTTTACATCTTACTTTACTTGGTATAGAACATAAAAAAGCAGATTTACCTAAAATAGAATTTGATACAATGGATAGTGCTACCCCACTAAATGTTATGCAGAGAGTAACTATGGGGTATGAAGCGGGTCTTCTAACATTAAATCAAAGTTTAGATATGCTAAATCTACCTCCCGCTAAAGATGGAGATGAAAGAAAAAATATAGAAGCACCTAAACCCACAAACCTTCCTAGAGAAAATAGCCAAGACGGTGCATCCGATGTTGCACAAGATTGATAAATCATCCACTACATTTATTAATCATGTCACAAACTAGCGGCCCTAACGATAAGTTAATGCTAGTGTTTGGTTTAGGAGTAGTTATGGCTTGGGTAGTCATAGCCGCTACTGCATCATACTTTAGCATAGTAGAACAAAGAGATATATCAGATTCACAATTAACGGTAATAGGTCTACTTGGTGGGCCGGCACTTTTGATTATAACAAACGTACTAGATTTATTCAAGGGTAAAGAAACTGCTAAGATTAACATACTACCGGAAGAACTACAGGCAGGTGTAAATGCTACAGAAGCAGAAAAGTCTCATGTAAGAATGTTAGAAGAACATAAAATTAAACACGACTTAAATATGGAAGCATTAAAACAAAAGCACGAATTGGCTATGGATGAGTTTAATACAACCGCTAAAATAGGCGACAGGGCGCTTGAGTACGCAGACTTCGATGAAACTAACGGTAAAACGGGTAAGAAAAAGTAATATTTCTAAGACACTCCGACCATGTATATGTGTGAATAGTGACAACGATGAAGAAGAAAACGTCATCCAAGAACTTGATAGTTGCGTGGAAGACTTAGATAGCCTTGTAGGTAATGTGCGTATGCTTTTAATTAGTTTAGCCTCTTTATTAGCAATACTTTGGCAGTTTTGGGAGTGGTTACAATCCTAACATATAAAGACTATTTTACTCTATGTCTAGGAGTTTTTGCTTTACTTATAGTTTACTTTCCTATTATAATATATGATGAAATTATCTTATGGTGGAAAAAAAGATAACTTAATAAAACACCAAATGTCTGAACAGTTCATGTCTTGCGGATGCGGTTGTAGTGGTGAAGTAATAGCCTATGAAGATTGGGAAGAAGAAAATGTATCTGCCGCAGAATATCAAGGTCGTAAAGTAACACTCAATAAACCTTTCAGAACAAAAGGAGAATCTAAAAAATTTGGAGTATATACAAAAAATGGTAGCGGTAAAGTAGTCATAGTAAGATTTGGCGACCCTAACATGGAAATCAAAAGAGATGACCCTTCTAGAAGAAAATCATTCCGTTCTCGTCATAAGTGTGACACTCCCGGCCCAAAGTGGAAAGCAAGATATTGGTCTTGCCGACAATGGAGAGGTACAAAGAAAGTAGAAGCAGAAGCGCCATGTGGTTGTGGATGCGAAGAAGATGTAGAAGCAAAAGACGCAGATGACCCATGTACTTCCGGCTATGAACAATACGGTATGAAAATGAAAAATGGACGTAAAGTTCCTAATTGCATTCCTATAAAGAAAAAAGCAGAAGCGGATTACGATGTTTGTGCTTCTTGTATGGCACAAGCAAAATGCGCCGAAGAAGGTGAGTGTATGGAAGCCAAGATGAAAAAACCAACAATGGACAAGGCTTTAAAACAAGCGGCAGAACCAAAACCAAAATCTAGTGAGACTCATGACGAATATATGTCACGATGTCAAGCGGCAGGATATTCAGAAGATGAATGTATGAAAGCACACGAAGGTCATACATTTAAAGACCAAGAAGAACCACATGATGAAGAAGACCATGATGCTTCTTATCACAATAAAAAGAAAAAGAAATACGCTTCTGAATGTGGTATAGGCGAAGAACTAATTGACGGAGAATGTAAAAAGATAGCAGTAACAATAGATTTAGATATTGGTGAAGTATCTGCTATAGTAGAAGCATCTACAGGAGAAACAGTTATAGAAATTAGAGGTGTCGCTTTCCATGAAGGTATGAATAAAAACAAATGGTCATTAACACCCGAAGGTGCTAGAAACCTAATACATCAAATGAAAGGTGCAGATGTTACACTTAATCATCCCGAAGCAAATGAAAAGGGTGCAGGATTTACACGCAATACAGATGGCGGCGTAGACGAAGCAAACGTAGGTAAGATTATTACTGCTTCTTATCATGCTACTATAGGTGGCGGTTATGAAGTAAGATATGTAGCACATGTTACAAGAAATGAATTATTCCCATCTTTAGAGTCCGGTCTGTGGTCGCAAGACGATTACGGTGTTAGCATTGGCGGGTCGGGCATTCCTGTATCTGCTAGTGAAGATGGCATAGTCTTCGGAGAAGATTTTACATTCGACCATTTGGCGATTGTATATAGGCCGGCTTATCCTAGAGCAACTATTGATTCTGTTAAAAGAATAGAAAAACCGGAAGAAATAGTAGCAAGTGTTATAAGTCATTCAGACCGTGAGACAGTCAGCGAAGCAGAAAAGGTGAAGGCTATGACAGAAGAAACAGAAAATACAGAAATTGATTACGCCGCAGAAATCGAGGCGTTGAAGGCTGACTTAGTTATGGCTAACAGTCGTGTCAACGAATTTGAGGCAATAGAATCACAAAGAATTGAAGACGAAAGAATTGCTTTAGTATCTAAAGCATCTGAGATGGGAATGTCCGGTCATGATGACTTGAAGGCAGACACATTAACTACATTGATAGCAAGTTGGGAAGCATCCCATCCGGTTGAAGAACCGAAAGTTATGGATGAGGTAAAATCAGAACCCGTAGTGGCTTCTGAAACACCTACAAAATCTACATCAGTAGTAGCCAACTACCTTAACGGTAAAATGGTAGAATCTGATGAAGAATTATATTCCCGATGTTGGAACGCATGGGCAAACGCTTGGAATGGTACTCTTTCTATAGATGAGAGAAGTGCTATGAAAGCACCAAAATACAATGAAATAAAGGAGATGAATTAAATATGGCGGCACTAAACGAAACAAGAAATGCGATACACGCAGTAAGCGGGGGAGTTACTTCACAAGGACTTTTACTACAGACAAGTGGAAGCGGGCTTATAGTCTGCGCAAATGTTCAGCATCAACCATGTGCAGTTAGCGCGGCTGAATCTTCAAGAGATGCGGCAGGTGCTTTAGAAAACGCAGGTGGAACAGTAGCAGTTTACCCAATGTCGGGAATAGTCTACGTTAAGTGTGAGGCAATCGCCGCCGCAAATGCAGACTTCGGAATACCACTCTACAACGGCGCGACTGACGGTCATGTGTCTTCTTCTTCAAGCGGAAGTGCAAAACAGATAGGTCATCTTTTCTCTCACGGAGTTGAGATTGCCGCAGGTGATTTAGTACCTATGGCTTGTATAGGAGTTGGTGTTTGATGGCTAACAATACATTAGAACAAATATTAAACGTAGAAGCGGCTGATGGGCCTTTCTCAGTAGGAGATGCGGTCTTAGAGCAAACTCTAAGAGACTTTATCCAATTACAATCTAACACAATAGCAATAGCAACAGACCTTGTTGGTGTACGCTCAGTTCCTTGGTTGGAATTTAAGTGGTACACAGGAGTAGGAGGAAGTTTCTCTTATCCACTAGATGATGTAGCATTGGCTGACCCAACCAAAGTTGGTACAGTAAACTACACAACAAAATTAGAAAAAGGTCAAGGTCGAGTTACTTTCCTAGATGCAGTACGTCTACGTGGTGAATCATGGGAAAACATTGACAGGCAACAATTAGGAATAGTTCGTGCTAGAGCAGATGCAATAGACAACAAAATCCTAACTGACCTTATGGCAGGATTCGGACAATCAAGTGCCGCCGCCGCAACATTCGGTAGTGCAGGTGCAGATGAAGAAGGAGACTTACTAGGACTTATGGACAAGATTTTCTTGAACGCTAGAGTTTCCGGTAACGAGCCAATGGCTCTAGTCCTTCCTTCTGATAAAAGAAGTTCAATGCTAAACACACAACTTTTCGGAAACGTAGTTGAGTCATTAGGCGACCACATGGGAAGAATAGCAAACTTATCAGTTTACTATACACGCGACCACACAGGAGGTCATACTTCTGCGGCTCTAGGTAACGATGCTTTGTTACTTATTCCCGGTGCTGAAACTGCTGAATTCTTTACATACAATGGAGAAGGATTCGTAGAGACAGAATTGACAAGGATTCCCGGTCTAGGATATGATTGGTTATTAACTTCCTACATGGGAAGCGTTATTCACGAAATGCAAGATACTCAAAGCGCAGGTTCGGGTAAAAACGATAGAATTGCTAAACTAACAGGCGTAAGGGCTTAAGGGGGGTAAAATAGATGCCTCTTAACAGAAAATTACAAGGAATAATGGACGGTCGCCTAGTTAGGGCTATGGATGACGGAGAAGACTTCGGATTCATACCTGTTGTGCTTAGAGTCAATACTTTGGCGGGAGCGGCAGGTGCAGACGTAGATTTAACTATGGAAAGAAAATTTACAGTTATGGATGTTCATGTTATACTTGAAGCCGATGGTGGAAACGCCGCTAATAAAATGACAGTTAAAAATACTGGTACTGCTATAACAGATGCTATAGCCGTTGGTGACGGTGCTGACAAAGCAGTTCTTAGAGCCGCTACAATTGACCACGATTCTAATGAAATACCTGCGGGTGGAAAATTAAGAATTTCTCCTACAGTACATGGTGACAACGATATACCTGTATGTCAAGTATATATTACAGGCTACTATCATCTTTGAGGTGTTTTAAGTGAACACATTTGAAGAAGATGAAGATGGTCTTTGGGAATTAGAAAAAATTGGTAGAAGAACATTAAGACGTTTAGTTAAACCTAAAATAGTTCCTAAAAAAGCCGCACCTAAAAAGAAAGCGGCTAAGAAAGCAAAGAAGTGAGAAGTATGGCGACACCTTCCAAAGCCTCCTTGACAAAGGAGTTACGAAAACTAGGAATAGATATACCTGCGTCAGCAAGTATTAAAGACTTATCTCACAGACTTAAATATTGGCGTAGTAACGAAGGATACCGCGTTAGACTTTTAAGAAATCCAAATGCTAAGTTTGATAATCACCCTATATCACTACTAGAAAATAAATCAATTTTATATTGGTTGCCCGATAGTCAAATGGCAGAAGATATGATTTCTTCTAAAATTCTATTAGTGTTAGGAAGAACTACCAAACCTTCAAAAGACGCTATTGTCTTTGATGTACCATCGGATTACGATAGTAGGTGGCAACGTGGCAGTAACGACAAGTCAAATTAGAGATTTACTTAACAGACCAAGAGGTTTGAATGAAGGTACAATCACAGAATACATTACTATTCGTACTGCTGAAGTTACAAAGAAAGCACGTATGACAGGTTATGTAGGAGTTACTACTAATGCACCTACAGATACTCTTAAAGAGTCAGCAATTAAATTCTTAGTATGCGTAGATTGTCTACGTGTATTAGTAGATACAGTACATGCCGTAGTACCGGAAAAAGAAAAAGGTACTATGGATATAAGATTCGCCAAGCAATTATCATCTTTTGAGAAATCTGCCGGCGAAGCATTAAGAGCGATAGAGGAGAAAGGGGCTACTGCCTTTGTAGTAAAGTCTACTGCAACAAGGGTAGGTGGTACTACATCAAGTAAACTAAGTGGAAATCTATACTCTTATAATGAATAGGGGTTAGAGTATGGCTACATTATATTGGAAAGGTGGTACAAGCACAGATATAGGTGTTGTTTCTAATTGGGTAACAACAAGTGGTGGGTCTACTAACCCTACTAATCTAAACGGATTAACAAATGGTACTGACGATGTAGTTTTTAATTACGCTACTTCCGGTGCAAGTAGTCATGCACTAATAGATAGTAGTATGAGTAATGTTAATAGTTCTCCCCCTAATAATTGGAAAAGTTTAACAATAGAATATCACGCTAGTTTACTCAAGACTATAGTATTAGGTAGTAGTGGATTATTAACTGTAGCGGGATTAGAAATTAAAAAAAGTGGTACTATTTTTGCTACGCACACTTCTACTATTAAATTTGCAGGTACACCCAAATTTACTACTTCAGATAGTGGTGAATATAACCTTTATATTAAATTAGACAGTACAAACGATGGTGAACTTAATACAAATATGACTAGCGGTATTTTTGATTCTGCTCTTAGTCGTTCAAGAGTTACTTTTTTGTTTGCACCTTCTACACAAAATATACCTTTAGTGTTAGAAAATGGTTTATATCCTAACATGGATTTTCATACTACAAGTAGTACCGCTATATTAAACGTACAAGCATTACCATACGAAGACAGAACAAATGTTTTTTATGGTGTAGATATGTTAAATTTAGATATTGATACATCATTTAAAGTATTACCACTAAGATATAATTTTTTAGATAAATCTAAACATTTTAAAATAACGGGTACATTAACTTTAACTACCGATACTTTTAATATGGGGTTATCTACTTTTGAGTTAGTTTCTACTACGACAACATTAAAATTTCCAACTACAGGAACTTATGGCGTAGAAAACCAATTTACATCTAAATTTACTAACGTGATTATAGGCACTCCTGTAGAAGAAAAGAATTTTGTAACTGTAGAAGATAATACTTCTTTTGCTTGTGAGCATTTACATATAAAAGCAGGTGGTAGATTATATGGGCCGGATTACGGTAGTGATAGTGGTAGTGAAATACATTGTGTACAACCTGTTACTGTAGAAGGAGATTGGAATTTTTCACAAATAAGTGATGGTGTTTATAGAACTACAGGAACTACTATGAGGCTATCTGTTAACGATGGTGGTACGGGCTTAAATTTTGTAGACAAAAATTCTATCTTATATGGTAATCATCACGGTGCATTAGGTACTTTAGCGATAGGTAGTACGGGAGAAGTATTAGCAATAAAAACTAACGGAGATGGTAGTCTTGGTCTTGAATGGTCTGCAAGTGCAGGTGGTGGTACAGGTACTACTTATACTACTAGCGTAGTAGATTCAAGTGGTATAAAACTACGTTTGACAGGAAGCGATTCAAGCACAGATGATGTAAAGTTTGTAGGTACTGGTGCTACAAGTGTAGTAAGAACCGATGATTCTACTATTACAATATCCTCTACAGATACTAACACAACCTATTCAGCAGGTACTAATATTTCATTAGCCGGTACTACCTTTAATGTAGATGATGCTTTCCTAAAGAATGATGCTAACGATACCACAACAGGCACTATTACTGCCGGTGGTTTTACAACTACCGCAGGTCTAGCCTCTTTCAAAGATAACGATGATTCTAATGGAATACTTAGAGTAGAACAAGACGGAGATGGTGATATTGCTAAGTTTTACGGTGCAAGTAACGAATTACTTACTATTAAAAAAAATGGTAGTATTTTTTGGGGTCTAGCAAGTAATGGTGCGTCATCTGCCGAAGAACCTATGATGACATATACTGATACTGCCGGTACGGAAAGGAACTTTATGTCCGTAGACAATGGTACAATTGTTTTACACAATAGAGGGCCAAGCGGAGATATAGAAATACGTGCAAACAGTTCTACCGTAGGTTCAAGTGGAGAAGTATCAGTAGCAGATTTCAAACATGATAATATTCAACTAAAAATAGATACTACTATTACAAAAGATATTGATGGTGAATTTACGGCGTTAACTCTAACAAATCAAAGTGATGCCGCAGATACAACAGGAACAGTATCAGTCTTATTTAATTTAGAAGATTCTAGTGGAACGGCAGTAGATTCTGCTAAAATTCTTGTAGAAAAGAAACAAAGTTTTACTTCTACTGCTGATACACAAGACTCTAGGATAAGGTGGTACACATCAATAAATGGAACTCTAACAGAAGGTATGAATTTAACAGGAACAAGTCTTGATGTAGAAGGTGGTTTAGAAGTTAAAGGGGGAAGTATTCAGTTAACTAATAACTCTTACATTACATCTGCATCTGCCGGAACTTTACTACTGAATGAAGATATAGTAAAAACAAGTGGTGATTTATTAGTAGGTGGAAATGACATTAAAGCATCTGATGGTACTACTGCAATTACTTTAAGTGGTAATGATGTTACAATATCGGGAGATTTAACTGTTAATGGTGATACTACTACCGTTAATACTGCTACTTTATCCGTAGAAGACCCATTAATAATATTAGCAAGTGGAAATAATGGGGCTGATACTGTTGATATTGGATTTTATGGATTGTATGATACTAGCGGTTCTCAAGATTTATATGCGGGATTATTTAGAGATGCAAACGATAGCGGTAAATTTAAACTGTTTAAAGATTTACAAGCCGCACCTACTACTACAGTAAATACAAGTGGTACAGGTTATGCCGTAGGTACGTTAGTAGCGAATCTTGAAGGTAATATCACAGGTAATGCGGCAACTACAACTCTTGCATCTGACAATGGAACTGAAAGTCATTTTCTTACTTTTTCTGATTCTGCTACCGGCTCTCAAGCCTTAAAAACAGACGACACATTAACATATATTCCTAGTAGTGGTAGATTAACTACTAACGTATTTGTAGGTAATTTAGCCGGAGATGTTACCGGAGATGTTACGGGAGATGTTACCGGAAATGTTAGTGGTACTGCCGCTACTGTAACTACTGCACATCAAAGTGCTATTACAAGATTAGCAGACAAAGTAGGTATAGGTGGTGCGGCTCACGGTACTGCTGAATTATATCTTCAAAAAGACAATACTAGCACTTTCCCACTTCTTAAAATTGGAAATGCGGGTACAGGAGATGCAGGTATGTTCTTTGAAGCAGGTGGAACTGTTTGGAGTATAGGTGTGGATAATAGTGATAGCGATAAGTTAAAAATAAGTCAAGATAACTCTAATGCTAATTTACACACTAACACAAGAGTAAGTCTTACAACCGCAGGTGTTATGTCTGTTCCGGCAGGTATTGTTGCAGATGTTACGGGAGACTTAACAGGTAATGCCGATACTGTAACAAACGGAGTATATACTACAGGCGACCAAAGTATTGCGGGAGTTAAAACATTTACAAGTAGTCCTTTATTAAAAGCAGGACTAGATTTAGTTAATCCTAATTTAGCAGGTGCTATGGGAATAACACTACAAAATAATGACGGTAAGTTTTTATTATATACCGATGAAGGTGATTTAGTAATTAAAGATTTTTTAGTAGATACAGGCGCAAGTACAGACGGTACTGATACTACTCCCTTTACACTACAATCGGGAGCGGCTACAGATACATTCATTATAAAAACAGGTGGTAGAGTAGATGTAAGCGGTGCTTTATATGCAGGTAGTTTTGTAGGAGATGTTACCGGAAATGTTAGTGGTAATGCGGCTACTGCTACTAAATTAGCAACCGCTAGAGCAATTAATGGTGTTGACTTTGATGGTAGTGCCGCTATTACTGTAACTGCGGCGGCAAGTACGTTAACAGGAAATACACTAGCAAGTGGAGTAACTGCTTCATCATTAACAAGCGTTGGAACTTTAACTGCTCTTACTGGTGGAACAGGAGATTTGGCTTGGGATACAGATACCCTGTTTGTTGACTCATCAGCAGACCGAGTTGGAATAGGCACTACTTCACCTCAACACCTAATGCACCTCAAGGCTTCCAACGCTACCACGCTACTTCTTCAGAAATCCGAAAGTGGGGAGAATTACCCAAGAGCATCAGTCGCTAGTACCGTGAACGTATATACTGCCGATGTGGACGGTGCTACCTCAGTCGGTGCTACGTCCATCTCCATAAATGGTTCGGGGGCGGCTAACTTCGCATCTAGCGGTAGGGCGGAGTTGAGGTCAACCCAAGACTCGTTCACCTATACTGGCAAGACTGATGATGGTGGTGGAGATTACACTCTGACCGGAATACCATCAAGCGGTGATGATTCCATTCAGATAGCCATTGATGACAACGCGATAATCATCAATCATCCTACGACTTTCAATGTTGATGGAGCGCAAGGCACTTTTGCGTCAAGCGGCACTTACTATGTGCATAGAACCAATGACTCCTTTACTGCTGATTTTTCTAGCAATACTTTTACCAACGTAGTTGGACTGAGGGAGAGCCTATTCGATGGCGACATCATAGACTCAGATGACCCGAAGACAGGCATTATCGCTTTTATGGCTAACGACCAAAGCGGGTCGGGTGGTAGGGTAAGTGGCTCTATCAGTCATGTGGCTCGCTCCGGCTACGGCGCTTACAGATTGGATTTCGGTGTGGGTTCATACCTTGCGAAAGACCCATACTACCAAGCAAACGAGTTCAATTACGAGGTTGAGACTAAGACAAGGATGTCTATACTAGACGACGGTAAGGTAGGAATAGGTACTACTACACCTTCAGTTAATTTACACGTTGCCGGAACTGATGACCAAAGAATAAGAGTTCAAGATACTACTGATAATTATTCAGTAACAATGTCGGGCAAATCAAATGGTTCATTCCTTTTCTTTGGCGACCAAGATTCTAGTGAAGATTCATTCATGACTCTTGGTGCGTTTGGTGGTATAAATAATTTAGATACTGAAAGTAGAGACTTCCATCTATACGGAACTAATACTACAACAGGATTTTACTTTGATGAATCAGCAGGTAAATTTGGAATAGGTACTACAAGTCCTGACTACACATTAGACGTAGCAGGTAGTATTGGTGTAGATGACTACATCTATCACAACGGAGATACCAATACTTACATCTTAATGCAAGACGATGATTTAAGAATTGTTGTAGGGAATGATTTAGCGTTCCATTATGATGAATCGGGTACTTCTGTCTTGCACTTATCGTATAACGGAGAAGCAGACGTAAACATTGGTAATGGTGATTTCTTCTTTGGTGGTTCACAAGGCTCTTACGATGGTAAAATGGGAATAGGCACTACTTCTCCCGATGCCCTTCTTCATGTTTCAAGTGGAACATCGGGTAGTGCCGGAATTATCATCGAGGCTGATACCGATAACAGTGATGAGGCAGACTTACCGTTCTTGTGGATGAAGCAAGATGGAGATATTACCGGACACGCTGTCCAAGCAACAAGTAATAAATTGCAGATTATCAACAATATCAGTACGAGTGGCGGAATACAGTTCCTAACAGGAACTACTAACAATACCGGAACAACTAATCCGGCTACAAGTGCATCAGTTAGACTTCATATTGAACCGGCGGGTAATATCGGAATAGGCACTACGAGTCCTCAGAATAAACTTCATGTGGATAATGGCACACTACAAATAGGACTAAACACAGATTCTTTCTACACCAAACTTGGCAATAATGCCTTAACATTCAATAGAGCAGGTGCATCTTACATAGACCAAGCAACAGACAATGGCGACATACGATTCAGAATGAATGCCGCTAGTGATGACTTACTGATGTTAGATGGTAGCACAATGAGAGTCGGAATAGGCACGACAGACCCCGATGCTAAACTCCATGTCGAGGGTAGTGTGTTGATTGACGCATACGAAGCAGGTGCAGGTGCAGGTCTGTACTTCCGTGAAGGACATTTGAACACTAATCAACCTTCAATTACAGTACAAGACCATAGTGGTGCTAATCCCGATGGACTCGCTATATCTGCTTACGATGGAATATCGTTTAGACTTAATGCAGTAGAAAAAGCAAGGTTCGACTCATCGGGTAATCTTGGAATAGGTACTAATTCTCCTTCATCTAAATTAGATGTTGTAGGTACAATAGAATGTACGGGATTAAAACTACAAGACGGTACTTTAGATTACGGTACGGGTAAACAACAATCTACTGATTTAGCAGTTGGTTGGTACACAGTAGCATATGTAGCAGGTAGGGATGCTTTAGGTAATGTGGGCGCTCAAAGAGCATTTGCAGAGTTTTTAATTAACGATAATAGAAGTAGTAGACATGGTACTGTTAGATTTAATGCTACACATTTCTTCGGTGCAGGAGAATCAATACAGGCTTTGGCTTACAATTTTTATAGTACACCTACTTTTACTAAATTAAGAATAAAAAGTAGTAGCACTTTTTCCGGTGCGGTGCTACAGGTCTATGTTTCTAATGCTAGTAATGATTTAGAGTCTTATATGACTATGACAGAACATACTAATTCTTGGCTTTTGCTTGATACATGGTTAGCAGATACCGAAAGCGCCAATGCTTATGACCTTATAATAGGATATAGTACAGATTCTTGGACTAACTTTGCGGTAGTAGAAGAACTTGACCTTAGCGTATTTAACGCAAATAGTCAAGGTGGTATTTATACTACAGGTGGTTTAAAAGCAGAAGAAATAAGAAACGGTAAAGCAGGTACTAACTCATACATTTACTTAAGCCCCGATACAGATAATTCTTTCATTCTAGCATCTTCAAGTGGTACTGATGTTACATTAGCGGCTGATGATGATTTAGTTCTCCATGCCGATGATGACATATTTTTCCAAGCAGGTGGAGCAACAAAAATGACTTTGTTAAATGACGGGCAATTAGATTTTGCTGACGGGGGTAGCATACAATTAGCAAACGGTACAGGCGCTTCACCTGCTACTGACCACGTAAGACTTTCCGAAGAAGCAGATGCTTTAAGAATTGATACCGAGCATGGTTATATAAGAGTTGGCCCTCTAAACTCTACTTATATGCATTTTATTACAGATAGAGGTCTGTATTACTTTAACAAAGAAATAGTAGTAGATAATGGAGTTATAGGTTCTCATAATGAAGATTTATATTTAAAAAGGGCTAGGTCTAGCGATGAGCAAATCCTTATCCAAGATAACTCGATGACCTTCACATCTGCCGGACTTGATGTAATGCACATTGATGGAACGAGCGGGTCTATACAATCTGCACCGCATAATCTTAACACTTGTGTACCGTATGTATTTAATAGAAGTGATATGGGTACGGGTGCAGTAAATCTAAAAGCAGTATCAAATGATTATCCTTCAACTCAAAACCAATGGGGATTCATTATGCCTAAATCGGGAAGAATAAAATATATTACATTAAACACTAGAAACCAAGCGGTTACAAGTTCAAACGTACAAACTTGGAAAATAAATAATAACAATGATAATACTACTTCGGGAGAATTTTTTGAGTTTACCGCAGGTAAAGGTTTAACTAAAGATGATACAGGTGTAAGTGGAAGTGCCGCTATGGACTTAGCAGTAGCGCCTCATTCAACTACAATATATAGAGGTTCAATGGTTGTAAACCACACCTTTGATGCCTTAGATGAAATTAGAATACAAAGAATAACTGCCAACAGTGTTGATATGGGTGATACTGTAGGTGTTATATACGTGGAGTTTGATTGATTATGGTTACTGAAGCAGAATGGGATTATTTGAGGGAAGATAGAAATAGCGCATTAAGATTGGTTGATAAATACCAATTAACTTTAATATATGCAGGATTAACAGATTCGCAAAAGGCAGAACTAGCAACATATAGAACTGCTTTGTTAGATTTACCTGCGGCGTATGACAACCCAACAGATTGCTACTCTAACTTTCCAACAAAGCCTTCTTGGTTAGCATAATCCTTATATACACTCCTATATGTGGTTTTATTATGTCCGAAGAGATTAGTGAAGTGGAACAGTTAAGGATGATTGCGTCAGACAGATTAGTTTGGTTGCGTTTAATGGAGAAAGCAATAAATGACATTGATGGTGTCATGTTGAGCCTAAAGAGAGATATTAATGAAATATCTCAACAAGTAGCGGCTCGTAACCAAGACTTACAATTGAAGCAGGAAGAAAAAGCCGATGAAGAATAATATTACAAGTAATGCTCCTAGCAATACTTCCTTCGGGGTGATTTATTGGTCAAGAGATTAGGTAAGATAGTTTATCTTCCGCCGGAAAAATCATTTACAAAAGTAAACATTGAAGAAACACTTCATGGCTATAAAATATATCGTGAAGGTGAAGATAGAGCATTTACAGTAATTCCTTTCTCGGCAGTAAAACAAATAATATTTGATAGGTGATAAAATGGAAAATAATACAACAATAATAGATGATTGCTTAGACTGTATCAGCGAGTCTTCATCCATGCTAGATGACATAGAGATAATTTTAGTAGCGGGTGGTGCGCTTTTAGGTATAGCAGTATGGGGATATAAAAAATACAAGCAATTAAAAGCAGACGGTAAGATTACGCTAGATGAAATACTAGATGTACTTGATGACGTAGAAGAAAAAATGGAAGAAGCAGAAGAACAAATAGAAGTTCTAACAGACGCATATGACAAATACAAGGTTACAGAACTTAGAGTTATGTTAAAAGAAAAAGGCTTGTCTACAAAAGGCAACAAGGCTGAACTTATAGCAAGACTTGAGGAATAAGAATGAATGCGGGCCAATGGAGTAATTGGTGTAATGCAATATCTTCAAAACAACACTATATACATCAAGATGTCCAAAACATTCAAGAAACGCTAGTAACATTTAAGAAACAACAGAGGCGTATGCTTACGCTGATAATGGTTATGGTGATTATAAATGGTATATTATTGTTCTTCAAGTGATGTAGGTTCTAGGTTAGGTTTAAATAACGCTCAAAGAACAAATGCGGCTAGTAAATTAACCCTTGCTATACGCAGGGCTACTATAGATATAGACCAAGAATTTAGAGATTATGGTCGCAACGCTCCAAGTAGAGAAACAGGTCAAACTACTTTAGATGGGGCGGTAGCGGCAGGGGCTACTACTATCAATTTAACAAGCGGTACAGATTTTGCCGATGCCGGAAATGGTAACGTAGATGGTGATTCGTTTGCTTGGACAGGTAAATCTACTAATCAATTGACAGGTGTAACAGGTATTTCTGTTGACCATCTTGATGATGTAACAGTACAAGAAGGAGAGTTTGCTCATGTTATCCGTGAGATATGTGCTGATTTAGCGGCGGCATATTATATGGAAGACGAAGGTGGTACAATTAATAGCGAAAAAGCGGGTGCTACATTAAGAGATAGAGGTACAATGAATCTTAAAAGATTAGCACATCTTGGTTCGGTAGATTGAGGTGATTATATGTCAATAGCATCTTCCACTTCTTCATCGGGTGAGTTTATATTAGAATTAGACTCTCATCAATTTAATAAAGATGTTAAAAAAATACTTAAAAAATTTGGTAAAGATGCACCCCAAGTTGTAAGTACAGAATTACAAAAAATAGGTAAAGACCAAGTTAATAACATGAAAAACAGATTAAAAAAGAAAGGTGGTTTCGCTAGAGCAGTAGCAAACGCAGTAGATTTAAAAATAACAGGACATTCAAAAGATAATATAGCCATTGTAAATATTGGAGCAGAACCCACTTTTGGTACAGATAGGGCAGAAAACTTAAATTTTTCTGAAATATTAGCACTTGGTCATCCTACACCCGCCGCCGTAGGTAAGGGTAAACAAGAAAAATATATGTCGGACGGTAAAACAGGACAGGCTAAAGGTATGATAAGAGGATTTTTCAAAGGTGGTTATTGGAGAGGTAATTTATCAAGAACAGGAAGATTAGGTACAGGTAAAACATTTAAAGTAGGAAAAGTTTATGGTAAGAGAAGAGAGCCGGAACAGGAAATGTTTCCTAAAGCAATAAAACTTACAAAAAAAGCAATAGAAACAGATTTAGGGCCGGCACTTGAAAAACAATGGGTAAAGTATAATAAGTTATTTAAGGAGAGAAGATAGTATGGCAATAGCAACAAAGAATCAATATTGGAATGCTAGACTTACAGGTCAAAATCCTGCTTTGCCCGGCGGAAATACAAACGATACTTGGAGTGGTAGTGGTGGTTCTACAGTAAATGGTAATTGGGTTATGACAAGCGGTTCTTGGGCTATCACACCCGATACTAGCACATATAAATCCTACACACTTTTAGCCTGTTTTAGTTATACTACTGCACCTGCTGACGATGCAGTTTTACTAACATTAGATAACGGCACACACAAAGTAGAAGTTAAATCAGATGGAACTACCACAGGACTAAAGATTGTAGGTTCTACTACCGTTACTTTTAGTGATTTAGATTTAAATGTAAGTGAGAATGATTCTATTCCTATTATGATTAGATTAACACTTGCAGATGGCGGTGCAGTTAGATGTTACCGATATGAAATAGAAGAAAACAATGATGCCGTAATAGATTATAAAACTTTAACGGGCGCATCTAGTAGTTCTGCTACTGTTTCTTTTGGCAACGCTAGTGGTAATGTAAAGTGGCATTCAGTTTATTATTCTCACTTTGGAGCATTTACTCCTACAGAACTTATGCCGTCTGATTTTTCTCAAGATATACACGTAAGAATGGCTTTAGCAATTGTAGAGCATTTACAAGATAGTACAAAACCGTATCTAAAAACACAGGTAAACGATGCAAATATTGTGTTTGCTTACGACATATCTCCCGATAATATAAGGACTATGAGTCACCCTAATGTTCATGTATATGTAGATAATATTACTTCTCCCGAATTTACTGCGTTAGGTGGCTCATCTATAGAACAACAATACGACGTAGAAATATTTGTAAGTACAAAAGGTGTCAATTATGAAAACGCATACTTAACAGGACTTAATATTTTAGGAGAAATATTTGATGAATTATATACCACTACAGGACTCAATGGTACTACAGATAGTCTTGATAGTCACGAAGTAACATTAGATACTAGACTAGATAATGATGAGATAATTTGTACTCACCAATTAACAATAACGTACCGTCGTAGAATCAAAATGACCCGTAGATAAAGCATATATTTATAGGACACCCATCTATTAATGAACACATAGAGGTATCCTTATGGGAGTAGAATGGTTAAATAGATATGTCGCTTTAGAGCGAGAAGACGAATATGGAGTAGAACCGGGTGCATTATTAACTCTAACAACAACGGCAATTGGAAGCGGTTACGGTAACAACGGAAGTGGAACGTGGACACTAGGAACAAAAGCCGCAACTGTAAGAGGTGGTTTTAATGCTAAAGGAACTTGGACTACAGGCGATAGCGGTGGTTTAACTATGGTTTTGACAGAAGGTGGACAAGATTACAATGATTTATCAAATCTAGTATTTAATGATTTTACTTTTACTTCTTCTTTATCGGGCGGAAGTAATTTTGCTTTTACTGTTACTTTTGATGACACTAACACCATTACATACGGAGAAGTAGATGACGAATCAATGAAGCAAACTTTTGAGTTGCTTGCTAGAAGTGATATGAGCCGACAAGTAGCATCTAAAGCGGTTACTAATACTCAATTCGGTGAAGGTACAATTAATCTAGCAGTTCAACCGGATGACTTTATGGGTAAAATTTTACATGCTTTCTTACCTGCTACAGAAGAAGGAGATAAATTTATAGAAAGTATTACTATAACAAATAGAGGTGGAAAATACACTACCGCAGGTAACTTCTCAATTCCTGTTGCCGCAAATGGTAGTACAAATACAGAAGCATGTGAAGTTGTTGGTACAATAGCGTTAGTATCTACAGGTATTTCAAGTTCAGAAAGTATGGAAGATGGTGATGTTGCGGCTTCTAATTTTTCTAATATTACTACAAAAAGAACAGAAGCAGGTGCAGGTGCGGCAAATATTAGTGCCGCTAACAAACACCACGTAGAATTAAGTGGTGTAGCAGTTATTAACCAATCACTTCTAAATGTTGGCGATAGATTATATACTGCGGCAGGTCTTTTTGTCGGTACTATTACTGTTATATCAACTACCCAATTAACTTTTGCGGCTGATGAAAGTAATAGAAACGATATTGATAGTGGAGTTGAAATGTTCTCTTACAGACTTACTGATGCTTACATAGTAAATCCGGGTAAAAATTATGCAAGTGCAGTACCAACAGTATCTTTTACAGGTGCTAGTGGTGCAACAATAGGTGGATTAGCAAGCGGCGGTAATGCGGCGGCAACATTAGGATTAGGTACTGCAAGACATCATATTTTTAATGAGCCTGTTTTGTCAACACACGCTTACCCATCATATACAATGCGCGTAGGTCGTGGAGACAAAGAACACACATTTACAGGTATGGTTGCTTCTAAATTATCATTTAGTGCTAACCTAAACGAATATGTTATGGCTTCTGTTGACTTCATTGGTAAAAACGAAGAAACTCCTACTACTTTAGTAACAGATGTAGATTATGCGGGTCTTGCAGTAGACGCACTTCACTTTGCTGATGCACAAGTTATTTTTGCCGACCATCCCGATAAAACAATCAAAGTTCAACAAATTTCTTTTGAGATAAACATTAACCGTGATATGGATTCAGCATATGCGGTAGGTAACAGGTCTTTTACAAGAGCGCCACCTACTACAATGAGAGAAATAACAGGTACTATGGAATTTAACGAAGTTCTTTATTCTGATACTGCCGGATATATTAACGAACCAACATATACACAACTAACAGGTTCATCAGTTCACAAAATTCAGCCGGGCGGAGGTAAAGACGCTATTAGAATTAAATTTGCTAGTGAAGATGGAAATGATTCTCTTGAATTTAAATTCTTTAACGTAAGGTTTGAAGCCCCTACTGCTTCTGTAAGTGGTCGTGACCCAAACAGAATGAGTGTAGGTTTCCAAGCCTTCTATGATGCTTCTACACTTGGAGCAGGAAAAGCAATTGAGGCTAAATTAATAGGTAGTGGAAGTCATGTACAAACTACTGCTTACGACGCATGAGGTGATTAAGTATGCCAAAATCAGTAACAGTAGAAGATAAAAAAGCACCGGCAAAGAAAAAAGCACCTGCTAAGAAAAAAGCCGCTAAGAAGGAAGAGTGATTTAGATGGCATATGACGGCGGAGTAGTTATAGCAGATAAAACTAAACTAAAAGTATTCTCAATGGAAGGAAGTGCGGCAGATATGCAAACCGCACTAAGAGCCGCTATTGCTAATAGTGACGTAATTATTAGTGCATCAGTTACCGGCAGAAGACTTACTGTTGTTTGGTATGACGTAGCATAATCGTGATTACTATGTCTAGGGCAGGTGCTTCTAGGCAATTCACAGAAACCTTTAAGAACAGTATCGGGTTATGGGAAATTAACGAAGACGGTACAGTACGTCTAATAAGTGAGGCCGAAGTGCCATTAGAGAAGAGTAAGAGAGTGAAGAAATATGCCAATAGCACAAAAAGAAATTGAACTAAACGACGGTAGCAAAATTATGGTACGCCAAATATCGGGCCGTAAGAAATTAAAAATAGAAAGTATACAGGCTAAAGTATTTAGAGGCTTTAGAGATAAAGGTGAACCTACAGAATGGGGTATGGATACTCATGAAGAATTTGCAGATGCTTTAGATGAAGCAGGTGCAGGTATAGAAGCACAAGTAGATGCTTGGTTAGAACATTGTATTATTAGCCCCGAAGATATTGACCTTGATGACTTAGAAAGTGATGAACTTATGAGAGTTTTATCTTGGGTTAGAGGAGATGATGAATCTGCCGCAATCCCTTTGGACTCTTCGCAAGAGTAGCGCCCTCTCTTTGCATGGCTTTTAAGGGCGTTTTACCTTCCGACCTATGGTATAAGTATGATACCGATGACGGCATGGATAGATTAAAATTAGATTTAGAAATAGCACAAGAAATTAACTCACTTATTAGTGAGGCTCACTCACAATCTTCTACTTCTGCTAAGGCTAGTGATGCCGCAGGTGCAGTTAAGCGTAGAAATGAAAGAAGAAAAGCAAGAGAGAACAATACAACAATACCTCAAGACGAACCTTTAAGCAACACCGACGACTTCTTTAGCATCGTAGAGAGAGCAGGTGTACCTGTAAGGCGTGTGAGTGGAGATGAGAAGTAATGTTGTTCTTTGATTTTCTTACTTCTTTTATGCCTATAATTCTAGGACTCATGGGAGTCCTTATGGTTGTTTTAAGAGCAGGAGCATCTAGGGTTTTCTTCGATATTGTAGGTACGTTTCAAGCAGATAAAATGCTTAAAGATACATCAGCACATATGACTATTATGCAAGGTCTAGTAGTAGATGGTTTAGCAGGTATAGAAGATGCCGGTTCTTTGTTAGCACAACAAATGAATGCCGTAGTAGATGCTACTGTACCATTATCACAAGAATTAGAAAAGGCTACAATACAGTTTGAAAAATTTATTAGTGTCGGTGCGGCAACAGAAGGTACTCTTACAAGACAAATACAAGAAGTAGGTATGCAGTTTGGGTTTACTGCTAATCAATCTTTAGAAGCAGGTGCTAGGATGGCACAATTGTCTTCTATATTAGGTGAAGAAGTAATTCCCCAAGCAACAGAAGCGGCTTTAGCGTTTGGTTTGATGGGTGATATGACACCGGAAACTGCTATGATAAAGTTAATTAACTTACAACAACAAACAGGTTTTGCTTTTAGAGATACTACACAAGCCGCATTTAATCAAATGAGTGTAGAACAAAAAAGAATACAAGTCACAAAAGAAATGTCTCGTACTCTTAACGAATTAAACTCGGTAGAAGACCATTCGGCGGCTACACTTTCTAAAATTACAGGTGTTATGAATGAGTTTGCTTCACAGGCACACCTAGCAGGTGAAAGTATTGCTATGATGGCCGCACAATCAGCCGCTTTAATTGAAGCCGGTGAAGAACAAGGAAAAGCAGGTAGAGCATTAAGAATGACTTATGCTAGATTAGGTGCTGATACTTCCGGTGCGGCTACCGCATTAAATGATTTAGGTGTAGCAACAACAGAGGCTAATGGCTCTCTTAAACCAATGTCTGACATAATGAAGGAACTAAATCCTAAATGGCAAACTTTTAATAGCGGTCAAAAACAGGCTATAGCACAACAAGTAGCAGGTAACAGACATTATGTAAGATTCATAAAATTAATGGAAGCATATGATAGAGTAATGCAATTAAATATGGAAGCCACAGAACAAACTGCGGCAGTTATGACAGAAGCAGGAGAAGCGGTAGGTTTCTTAGGAGACATGATGGACAGTAATGCCGTTAAGTTAGATAGGGCTAGAGCAGAACTAGAATTAACTAATGCTACAATAGGTGATGTTTTTATACCCGGACAAATAGAAGCAATAAATATACAAAATAGATTTAATCAAACTATAGTAGATACAATTGTAGCCTTAGATGGTTCAGAAAAAGGTTTAAGTAAATTATTCGGTTTAGGTAAAGCCTTACAAACTACTTTTGCCCCTTTCTTTTCTGCTTTTATAAATGTAAAAGCAACAAACCTTGCTTTACTAACACAAGTTCAAATAGTAAGGGCTTTGTCGGGAGTGCAATTAGGAAAATCTGCTAAAGAACAAAGTAACCACGCTCAAAATGAAGAGAATTTAAAAACTGAAAATCAATTAATAAAACTACAAACAGACTTAATGAAAAATCTTGTTTCGATAGAAAAAAACAGAGCGTTTATACAAAAACAAAACACTGAAGGCACTAAAAAATACGGGTTTACTGTTCATAAATTAAATGTATCAAAGGAAAGATTAATTTTCTTAGAAAAACAACGAAAAGGACTTATTGAGCAGGAAATAATATTAACTGACCAACTAACACACGCTACAAACGCATTAAACACTAGCAGTATGAAATTAAGTATGACTATGATGAAAATTAGTGGTATCTTTATGATTATAGATGTATCAGTTATGGCTTTATCTTCTTTACTTGGTGATAAGTTAGTTATGGGAATAGACCTTGCTAGATTATCTATGATATTAATGGCTTTGACTATGGGATTCATGATGATTGAAACTATGATAACTACAGGGGCTATAATAGCACAAACTGTTGCCATAAACGCAGATACTACTTCTAAGGTAGTTAATACTGCCGCTACAGGTGCATTGGGTAAAGCAACAATATTCTTGGCTAATGCAATTAACTTTGCCAAAAGAAGCCTTAAAAGTTTTTTAGTGTTTTCGGGTGTCGGTTTAGTCTTTTTAGCAGTAGGTCTAGCGATAGAAAAGTTACTACCTAAAAGCAAAGCCTTTGACGATGCTATGATTTCTAACACCGATTCAGTAGATGCTTTAAGTGCTTCGTTTGCAGACATGGAAGCAAATATGGCATTAAGTGTAGGTTCAGATGTAGACTTTAGTGGTTTAGATTCTATGAAAAATAAAACACAAGAGTTTGCCAACGCTAGAGAAGAAATGTTCTTTGGTTTTAAAGCAGATGCAGTAACAGGAGATTTAGTTAAACAAGTTAAGCACACCGGAGTAGAAAATTTTGTAGCAAATACAGAAGTAATTATGACTAATAACTTTACAGGATTAACAAGTGATGAAATAGCAAATGAAGTTATTAGAAAAATACAACAAAAAGGTAGTGCAAGCGGTATGGTAATTTGAGGTTATTGTATGGTTCGTAGTGTCAAAGATAAATATGGTATATGGCTTACGGGCTATTATGATGATTTTACAGGGGCTAGAGCCATAGCAGAAGATACTAATTCTCCAAATAATAAAACAGAATATTTAATGTACAAATCACATTTTGGTAATCCTTTAAATGGTGAGGCTACATTAAATCCTAGATACCGTTGGTGTATTTTAGATAGAGTTAGGGATAATTCTACTCTAACTTCCGGCGAGTTTTTTGCTAGTGCTACTAATAAATTATTACACAACAAAGGTTTGTTTGAATGGATTTCTTACGACCCTATTAGAAATTTAAATGACACTTATCAAGGTAGGTCACAATTAGAATATCCCGATGGATTTACAAATGTTAATAAATTTAGAACTACACCAAATTCTACAACAGGACTTTATGGTAATGATGCTTACCAATTATTTTGTAATGGTCACGATACCTCTACTAGATATATAGTTCCTACGGGTACTATAGACAGTAGTTTTGCTAGAAGCGATATGGTAGGATATGGTGACGCTACTACTTTTGCTAACAAAACTTCGGGAAAAAATACTATCAGTACACACGCTAACATTACTAGAACTGCTAAAGCGCATTTGGCAGGTCATTGGATGGGAGAAACCATAAATTTTGGAAGTAGCGATACGGCGGCTGAGAATGTTTTTGCTACTGTAGAATCCCCTTCCGGTCAACCGTTTTTATGTGTACAAACTTGGGATAAAACAGGTAGTAATTCTACACCGTCAACACCTACTTTAATTTACGATGGTAGTTTAAACTCAAGAGATACAGGTGATTGGTTACATTTTAGATTAGCAGTACGTTCGTTTAATGGTACAACAAATAGTCATGGTGCAGTAGTACCAAAAGTAACAATAAAAGCCGGGTTTAGCGGTAGCGTTACCGCTACTACTTTAACTGAGGGTAATTTATATGGTATGAACACATTTTTAGAAGACGGTCTTACAGGAACACCCGCTATTTCTTTTGATTTAGATTTATCAAATTACAACACACACCCTATGTTATATGACGGTAATAAAACTGCTATTAACAATACAACGGATAGTATGTGGATAGACGTAGACGTACACATAGATTACACAGATGGCGCACAAAAATTTAAAGTGTATCAAGATGGGGTATTGAAAAGCACTAATAATTTTGGGGCTACAAGAAATGCTAGTGCCATGTATGGTTGGGAAATATACACTCACCCACCACTTAATACTGATAAAACTGTAACTACTTTAATGTTAGATAGAGCCGCCGTATATAGGCCATTAACAGACGACCCATCCGGCAAAGAATTAAATCCTATGACCACATTAGATATTAATACTACTAATAATGGTATTTCTTCCGCAAATTTAAAATTTTTAGATGAAGCACAATACCATTCAGATAATCAATACGGATTTGAAACTACACAATATGACCAACAAATTTATAATTTGTTTAGTGGTGAATCTTTAAAAGAATGGTATATGTTAGTGTTTGCAGGAGCAGGTGAAACAGGGTCTAAAGATATTGCCCGTATAGATAGACCAATATGGAAAGGGGTAATAACTAATTTAACCGTTAAAGAAAATTTACAAGATAGAGAAATACAAATAGAAGCACAAGACTCACTTAATATTCTAAACAAACAATTACCGCTATGGGAAGTAGGTCAAGGTGGTTTAAATACAAGCGAAACAGGTAGTTTGTATTGGCACTACGAAGCAGAAGGTATGAAAGAGGTTATGAATATGGGCGCTAATAATTTAAAAACTTTAGCAGGTACATTAGGTAGAACACATATGGATTCTTATGAAAATAGAAGCGACCAAAGAACTCAACTACATTCCGGTCACCCTATACAAATATACAATAACGAAGATACTTTTGGGCCAAATAGTTTAGAGAATGATTATGAAGGTATGGGTGTAGATTATATATTTGAAGAAAGTAATGGTAAAATAACTTTTGTCATGACAGGAAATCCCGGTTTTGGTGTAGGGCAAACTGTAACTATAAAACATACAGGTATTAGCGGTTATGATGACGTATCTTTAGTTATTAATGCAGTTAACGATGTTACTACTGCCGGAGTTACACAAGAACACGTAACTTTTGATGCCGCTAATACTGCCGATATAGCAAGTAATATTCTTGATAATGATTTAGTTCATAATCTTAGTAATTGTGTAGTTTATGCAGGTAAATATATAGGCTCTAGTATAGAATATACAGACTCTAATTATATGACTCAAAGCGATTATTTAACTAGCCTAGCAGGTACATCAAGTGAGGAATATACTAGGTTTTTAAATTATATACATTTAATGGCTACACACCCTACTAGACATTATTTAGAAGATATTAATGTAATAGAAGGTGGTGAAAATCATTATTTTGCTACAGGTTATTATTCTGTAGTAAATAATAATGGAACTGATACAACTATTTATGAAGGGCCACTAAGTATATCTACTCCGCCTAGTTATATAGGAGACACCGGAGAAGATATTTCTGAAACTGCTACTGCTAAATGGGTTGCTGACCCAAATACAGGAAAAATTATAGCGGCAGAAGTTTTAGATTCGGGGTATGGTTATACTTCTGTACCAACAGTAGGTTCTCTCTTAGGTGGTGTAGTTACTGCAAATAATAACGGAGTAAAAACTTTTGTAGAGTCTGCTTGGAATACCACTTTAGCAAACGGAACTTATGAAAGTATTGCTACTACTGTTTCGGGCGCTTTAACTACTTTAGCCTCTAATTATACTGACGGACAAACACAACTGACACTAACTGATGCTACAGGATTTAATAATAGTGGTACTATTACTGTAAACGGTGATGCTATAAGTTACAGTGGTAAAAGTGGTAATGTATTAACTGTAGCAGATTTAAATACTAACTATAGTGCAGGGGCTACTGTAGTAAGAACTAATAATGTAACAGGTTCGGGTTGTAAGTTAGACATTACTGTATCGGGTAATGAAGTAACATCTATAGAAATAGCACAAACTATATCTGCACATACATATAACCTTAAAAACTTTGGCAAAAACTATCTTATAAACAGTAGAATAACTGCTCAAATACCACTAGCAAGTGGTTTAGGAAATGGTAATGTTACTTCTAAAATTACCGCTATAACAGATGACGCACAATTTGAAGAAATTATGGGTGGAGAAGCAATATCAGATACTTTCACTCTTTGTTTAGATGTAGACCCTAATCTTAGGGCAGGAGAACATTTTGTATTTTTAGGAGAAAGGCATGAAATTAAAAGTATAAAAAAGATTTTTAATTATCATAGTACGTCTAATTATAATTATGGTATAGGTGCTAACACCGCAACTTATTTGTGGCAAATACAAACTTATACTCCCTATGAAGGTAGTGTTTTTGGTATAGAGTATGGTACTTGGATTAATAATGATGGTTTATTAAGCGGTAACGACAGGAAAAACTTAACAACAGTAACAGGTGGGGTTATTACTCCCGCACCAACAAGTGAAGATGTTTCTAATAGAGTTTCACACGCAGTATGGATGAGAGATTTACCTTTATCTTTGTGGTTTCAATATCATTTTGGTGAAATAAAATATTCTGCTATTACTACATCGGTAGTTCCTAGCACTACTGCCGCAAACGCTAATCAAATAGAAGTAACTCAAGCATCTTTTAATGCCGCACCTACACACGGAGTAATACAAATACAAAGACCTGTAAAATCAGCAACACATACTACACAAAAAATGATTAATGATTTTGCTATCTATCGTCATAAATGGCATGACACAGGCAACAGTAAATATTATTTAGCGGGTGTTAAGTATATTAGCCTAAATCATGCGGGAACAGGAAAAAATTGGCAAACCTCTTTAACTCAAATATCAGAAGCAACAAAGGTTAGCGTGTTAGATTTAAGAACCGATTATAAACATATGTGGGTATTGTGGGCTGACATGAGAAATGATGGTACTGCTGATGCTGATGGTGGATTAAGAAAAAAATCTTTCGGTCTTGTTTCTCCTAAAATGGACAATTATTCATTAAAATTACTGTTTGAAGATGACCTTGACGAAGAAGGAAATCCTAGAGTATTTACAGAATTAAAACAAAGCGAAGATTATGATATATGGGAAGTAGATTCTACTTTAGATGATAGTACAGATGGCCCTTTTTCCCGTCCTCTTGATTATACTAATCAACAAACTTGTACTCTTCTTAACGAAGGTGGTGGTAATACAAGTAATGGTACTTTAAAGGTAAGAGTAACAAAAGCAAGTCATGGTTTATCTAACGGAGATTATGTAGGTATATGGAATGCAAGTCAAAGTGGACACAACGGTATATTTCAAATAACAGACGCTTCAAATAGCGGTTATTTTATTATAGATAATATTTATTTAGGTAATGATACAGGTGGTAATGGTGGTATAAAATACGCAATAACTTACGGCAGTTCTACAGATTTGAGTGTGTATAGAGATTGGCATGAAAAAGGCGGCTCTATGATATTAATAGATACTTCTAAATTTTTTAATCTTAATACTTTAGCAAATAATGGTAGTATAAATCAAGAGGTAGGTGGTAGAACTAATTTAGAAGATTATTATGCTATTAGTAGAGGTGATGTAGCACTTATAGATAATTATTATAAATACGCTCCATCTACTACATTAAGCACAGACGTTAATTATAAAAAACACGACTATACTTCTCAAATAGTAGGTGACAATACTACATTAGCAAGCAATATTTCTAAAGGTCACTTTTGGGTAGAGCCTACTGATGTTACTATATTTTTAGATAACGGTATAGGTAGAATTAAAGGTTTTAAAAATGATTCTAATTCTAATTATATGTTTAGTTGGAATAATAAACTTAATACCGCAGAAACAAGCGCTTTTACCTCTTATGTTACCCCTACTATTGGAGATTCGTATTGGGTTTTAACAGATAGTGATGCTACTTTTATTTCTGACGGTATCAAAGCAGGAATGTATATTAAAAATAATACAAAACCGTTAGTAAGAGGTACTTTAACAAGTTACGCTACACATTTTATTCAAGACTTTTATTACAGAATAAGAAAAGTTGATAGCGAAACAGTATTGTGGGTAGAAAAAGTTAGTTATTTACCATATAACCCCTTTGCCAATATCCCTAACACAAGAGATACTTTGCTTGCTATAGCCGGAGAATCATTCACAAATACTACTGTAGGACTAAGAAGAAAATATATTACTGCCCAAGATATTACTGATGGTTGGAGTGCTACATCTTCTTATACAATACCTGCCCAATTAGCCGGAGTAGTTATTGAAAGTGCTACTAATATTACTACCGATAGTACGTGGTCAGCATCAGAAATAGAGAATGCGTTTAGAAGTCACATAAGTAACTCTAACTTAGTTGACAATATAGATACTCCTTTTTCAAAAGTACAAATATCTAATAGCGATTATATTGAAGTAGAAGTATATAACAATGTAGCATCACAATTTGCTTACAGATTAATGATGAAAATAGATGGTGCTATAGAATCTCCTAACAACGGTACTTTCTATAATAGTGATAAACTTAGAACTTTATGGTCAGCAGGTATGGCTGATACTTGGTGGTCTAACACTAAATACCCATGCGTTTTTGACATTAATAATGTGCCTATTACAAACCTTATGACTACTTATGATACTAAATCAGAAAGTGATTCTTATGGCGGTGTATTAAATACACAAAATAAGACCGTATATAGCACTATACAAAACATACAGAAACTATCGGGAGTAGGAACTACTAATAATTTAGAAACTTCTTTTTCATATTTAATAGGTAGAGACAACAAATTAGAATTAAGACCAAAATACAATAGCGGTCATAGTATTACTAGGGAAGGTATAAAATTATCTAATATGGAAATACAATCTAACACAAATGTAGAAAATGTTAGAGTTTATTATAATGACAACAAAGACTTTGTAGATTTCCCTAAACCTAATTTGTCTGATACTACTTCTTGGTTTATAGAATCTAACTCTAGTGTTAGAACACAAAAAGAAGCAGAACAATTAGCCAAAGAAATTTATAGAAAAAAGAAACAAAATAATATTCTTTTAGAAATTAGCCCTATTAGAGCAGTAAATGACAAAGATGCTATGTTAGATGGTGGTAGATATGGATATATTTCAGACCCACAAATAGCGTTTCAAGGAAATAACGATGACAGTTTAGGAACAGGTTGGTGTTGGACTATTTTAGGAACAGGGGGCTTATTATTTCCCGGTATGGTTAATGCTCTTGACGGTAATCTAGGTAGCGCCCCTACTACCACATTATATAATAGAATAGGAACAGGTAGTATGCCTTCTTATAGTGCGACATTAGGCACTTCTGATAACTATACATGGTATGGTTCTAGGTCAGTTTCTAAAGCAGTACAAATTGTACATATTAGTAAGGATACTCCTAAAGTTAGTGCTACTACAGGAGAAAAATTAAGGGTTATAGTATCTCTTAAACCCGATGGTACTAATACTGATGTAAATACTTTAAACTTTAAAGTTTGGTTGGCTGATTATTCTTTTGATAACTCTACTGCTACTACCCCCTCTAATGCGGCGGCTAGATTAAATGCTACTTTAGCCACTAATGGTAGTGTTTCTCAAGAAGTAAAACATAGTGGGTTTTACGAATTAGATGTACCGTCTTCATATGGTACAGGAACAATAGTATTTTCTTTTAACTCTGAATATTGTCGTGACCTTGTAAGAAGTAGGTGTGGTTCTACTAACACACACAAAAACGCCCATGATATAGCAGGGATAGATTTAGGCTCTACTTTTAATACAAATAGTATTTTCCCATTAGGGGCTAGACAATATACAGAATTTAAAGGTGGTATAGGACTATATAGAAATGAATGGTATGCCCCACAATTACATATTGTAGATGACCTTACTTATATTCCTGCTACTTATGTTTCTTATACAGATGCTTCACATAGTCTAAATAACGAAACTTTAGTTATACAAGATATTGATTGGTCAGTAAAAGCAGGTAACGTAGAAAAAATTAATTTAACATTAGAAAGAGATGAGTCTCGTTCTGCTTCGGGTATAGTACCATACATACTAGATAACTTACCTGTTAACTCACACCAAGAAAGTGTAACTGTTGTAGACATTCCTTTGCCGCCGGCAGAAACTATTGTCGAAGATATTACAGAAAACGATAATCAAAACATTAATGGTATGAATCCATTTATAGATTTTCCACCTAACTCTAATCTTATATCCCCTAATTCTGTTAGTCAAGGTTTTTATCAAAACCAAGTAGGTAGTATGAATATGGGTGGTAGTATGTTTACCCCACAAACAGGACATCAAATTTTAGGGCAAATGAGAGTACCTAGTACACTATCTTCTATGAGAGGACAACAAGGTGGATTGACACCACATCTTTATTCCGGTTCAGCAATTACAGACGGTGATTCTTTTGCTTTGCCCGGAAGTGGGAAGACGCAATCAGTAACAGATTTAGCAGAATCGGGTAGTGAACAGAAAAAATATGACACTACGCACGCAGTTAAATTTAATGTACCTACACCTTCTGATGCTATTAATGATGATATAAATGTAACTGCTAGTTTACAGTTACAAGAAGGTACAGGAGTAGGTAAAAAAGCAGTATTGGATATAGATGTTAGATGTAAAGAAACAAACACAAGAATACAAGATAGTGTAGTAGTCTCTACAGGCAAACAAATTAATGTAGAGTTAATATCTACCCAATCCTTAGCAGGTGTAGTTACTCCCGGTAATAATATAGAGGTTATAGTAAGTAGAAGAGGTGGTAAAGCAAAAGATAATGCTAAATACCAAAGCGTACAAGTTTCTAATCTTAACGTTAATTTTAGGAGAGCCGCAGTAGTAGCAGATTCCCCTTCTACTGAATTTGTACCTTATTCTTGATTAAATTTATCTCGTAACGATAGAATTTTCTGAGCCTTTTTTCTACCTATACCTTCTACTTCCATAAGTGCTTTTTGTGTTCTTCTACTGTGTAATATCTGTGGAATGCTACCAAATTTTTGTAATAAATCTACTGCCATAACAGGTGTTATACCCGCTAAAGTAGTTAGTACCGCTACTCTATCATCAAATACAGGCTCAGAGTGTGCTTTTCTTACAAAATCCGGTAAGCGATTAATTTGTGCGCCACCATCTAAAGTCATCTGTGTATGATTAACTACTAACCAATCACAAAACGAATCCATACTAGGTAATTCCATGTACATTATATTAGGAAACCTTTGATAGAATGTAAGTTTAAATTGATTAATAACTTTTTGCATTTTTGTCATCTCGATTGCCATTTTCTGTGCCGTAGGTCTGCCATGTACGTAGGGTTTTAATTTGGTGTTGTAAACCACAAGGAATGGCTTATCAAAGTTTTCTTCTAAGTCTCTCAGTTGGTCTAAGATAGTTCTAGTTCTACCTATACCTAAAATACTTCTATACAAATCGTTAATCTCCTTAGCCTCTACACCCCATTGGCCTATCACATAGTCTGCTGACTTCAATCGCTTAATCTTAGCCCTACCATCGGGAGATTTAGAGAAGTCTCCCATTCTCATTAAGAGTTTTTGCTTAACTTTTTCATTCTCGCGGTCATCAATGATTAACACAATTGTTGGTAACTATAAAGCCTATATAAAAGGTTTAATCTCTTCTTGTGCCATCATCATTCCAACATGGGCCTGTACATAAATTTCTAGCCTGTAACCAATGACAAGAAGCAGTATTCTCATAATCTAATATACTGTTTATATGAAATCTTGTAGTTTGTTTATTATAATCTCTCCAACCTAGTGTAGAATAAAAGTCTGCTATCTCATCACCTATTTTTGCTTTTTCTTGGTAAGTCATAGTAGAAGGGTTAGAGAACCAACGTAGGCTTTCTGCTAAGTGTTGGGTCAAGGCTACCCTCACATCATGTCTAGGGTTTTCTTGCCTCATAGCCTTGTCTAAACAAGGGGGAATTGGTACTTGTGCCATAGTGCCTATCTCACCATCAAAGGCTTGTAAAATAGGCATCTGTTTAGCAGGATTTTCTGCTATCCATTTGACAATATTAAAAGAAGAATCTCTTATCTCTCCTCTAAACGGGTCATTCTTGATAAGTTTTATATCCGGTTTTTTAGGGATTATATATTCTTGGTGGTCATTCATAAATTCTTTAACGTCTATATTAACTGCCCACTTTTTTCTAGTCACATTATATGTGTCGGGAACTCTTGTAAGTTTTAAAGGATTACCTACACCATCAAGAGTTTTTAATCCTTTACCCATTTTTCTTTGGTATCTATCTACATGTTTTGATATAGCAGTACCTTTAACGGATTTGTCAAATATTTGGTGTACGTGAAATCCTCTACCTGTAGCCACTACCCTTATATCACCTTCTATTCTCTGTAGTAATGTATTTACATCATCTTTAACGGTAAAAATATCTTCTTCTTCTGTCGTGTCAAAATCCCACCACGCTCTATCCATTACTACTGAATCTGTATCATACTTCCATGCTCTAGTAGGGTGTTTTCTCTCAAAAGAATACAAAGAAGTATAGATAGAAGCCTTACCATTAATACGATTAACATAATCGTCAAAGACTTGTCTACTATCACATTGACGACGGCGAAGCCCTATCTCTCTTGGAAAATTAAGTAGCATGGTTATCACTCAGTTATATCTGCTACTTCTTGTTGGTGTCCGCAAGCACAACCGCCTACTAAAATTACTCTAGGCATATGACCTACTTGAGCATTTACTTGAACCATTTCTTCAAAGCCTTCCCAATCTTCTTCTTCTCCACAAGCATCACACACGGCATAAACTTTCATGCTTTCACCACTTTTAATTTAAATACTAAGAATGCCCCTAATAATAGTAATGTAATACTACCTATTTCAATTAAAGGGCTAAAATTTAAATCTACCTGCATATTATCTGTAACTTTTTTTATATTTATTATTTGTATCATTATATCACAACCATTTCTCAATACTACCCGTCATTTCGGACTCACAATTTAAATGAAAGTCACACCACATAGGGCAGAAATATTCATTCCACACCATAGGGTAGTCTTGGAGTGTGAGTGATTCAATAGTATCATATAAAGATGCCTCAAAGGAATTAATAGAGCGAGTGGTTACAGGCTCTAAAAGAGCGTAGCCGTGAGTTTCACCTACCCACATTGTCTTCCCTCTTTTTTTATATTCATCAAGTAATTTATCATTATCTTTAATTTCATAATCCGGTGTTATATATAAGAAATGTGTAATTTCATCATAGCCTAATAATTTTAATATTCTAGCATAGTATACTAATTCTTTTCTAGTTCTACCTAACTTGCCCATGTTCATGTTACCTGTTTTTAATTCTACTAAAATTAATCCGCCGTTAGGGTGTCTAATAACACCGTCAATCATACCTACCCATATAACAGGAGTCATACCGCTAGGCAAATCTAATTCTTCATATACTTGATGTTTTACTTCTGCTTCTATAACCTCTAAAGAACCTAAGTCTGCCGCTACCCTATGTAGTAAATTTGTCATAGCAACTGCACCTATATCTGTATCCATATTTTCTGCCGTTAAAAATCTTTGCATATCTTCGGGTTCACCTAAAATACCTGTTTCCATAGCACTATGTAATATAGTACCACGTATCATAGATTCAGTAGGTGGGGTAGAGGGAACATCTGCAACATATCTCCAATAAAATTGTCTAGGACACATTTTATATGTCATATAAGATGACTTAGAAACTCTAAGTATTTCGCCTTCCGGCTTATAAGAAGATTTACTAATTTGTTCTTTAGTGGCTATCATTCTTCCTCTCCGCTATCCCATTGGTCTATTGTAGTTTGCCCTTGTAGTAAATCAGTACCACATGAAGGACATACTTTATCTAAAGGTACGGCTTTTAGTATAGGGCTTAAAATACGTTGAGAGCATTTAGGACAAGACTGTTCTTTTATCTGCCCATTCTCTTTTAGAATGCCAAACACTAAAGAATTTAATCTTCCTACATCTGATGTCATAGCATTAATCAATTGATTAATTACTCCTCTCATCTCATGTACATCTTTCTGTAATTGTTTTACTGTAGGTTTACCACTTTGCGCTCTACTTCTACTCATAACTTTACATCATACTTCTTAGGTTATAAACTTATAGCCAAGAGAGTCCGCCCAAGCCCCTCATAGAGTTTATCAAAGGTTGTGTTGACCAACCCATCAATTCATAATATGGTGTTACTTTTTTAATAACGAATCTTTCACATAGTATTTTGTAACCTATATTTACTATACCCGTTATATCTTCCGGTTCGTCAAATGCTACATACTTACCTTTATCGTCAAGAGTAACTTTAAAGAAAGAACCACTATGATAACCCTTACCTAGATTTTCGTTAGCCCATGCCGCACCTGCACTAGAACCGGATAAAACTTTGTAGTCACTTAAATTTCTATCTAATTTACCCTTCATACAAATACTGTTAATATCTACAGTACCATTTACTATGCTCGTTATAATAGGTTTAAGTTTGTCGTTAACCGCTAATTCATTTTTACCATCTAATATCATCTGTATAGTATTTCCCATAACCTCTTTCATAATAGGAGGCATACGTGATTGTTTCATTTCTATACCTTTGATATACATTTTTGGTTCGTGGAACTGACCATCAGTCCATGTAACATTTCCGGCGTATCTATTCTTAGCCATCAAAACCATAGACGAACACCACTTCTCAAACTCAGTTTCAATAGGGTGCATTGTAGCGTTGATTGTGGCTATCAAATCCTCTCCGGCCTGTGGACTATCTATTACACAAAACACACTGTCTGTATGGCCGTAAAGCACCTTAGAACCGTTGTCTTCAGCACACTGTTTGAGCCTACCTAGAGTAGCCCTAGAAGTATAAGTAATTGAAGCCGCTACATCGGGATGATACAAGCCGTATTTTGCATCTCCCGCCACACCATACATAGATGCTACTAAAGACTTACAAGCGAACTGCATTGTATCCCATTTATCATAGTTACTAGGGTCAGATTTCATAAGTTTTTTATATATATTCCTAGTTTCTGTCATGTAATCCATTTGTCTAACTAGAATACCTTTATCACCTTCTGAAAACTTAGTACCATTACCACAATCTTTACCATTTTTATCAAGAGTATCCCAAGATATATTGTATAGAGAAGCATTACTGTGATACATAGCCTTAATATCTAGGATACCTACGTTCTGATATACAGATGGTTCTACTTCCATAACTTCTGCCCCCATGTAAGGTTCGTACTCAAACTGTGGCTTAGTAGGTATTCTTAGATTTGTCTTAGGGTCTAGTAATACTAAGTTAGAAAACATCTTTGTAATAAATGGGGTAGAACGTATGTCACATTGTACAATATGTTGTAGTGATGTGTAATACTCTAACGCATTTACTTTAGAGTCTAATTTAGGTAACAATCTTACGTCTTGTCTAGCGTAGTGTAAGTACAGTGGAGGGTCAGTAAGATAAGTGTCGTGTCCGTCGGGTAACTCAATCTTCTTTTCTCCTAAAACTTCATGTGCTACATCATCTAATTTGTAAGAAGGTAATTTACCATTCTTCATTTCCCATATTTTAGAGAAGCCTATCATCAAATCTATACAATTTCTACCGACAATAGGTTGTTCCCAATCTTTGTAGGTATAATTTATTCTTCTATATGGACTCATAAGAGCAGGGTTAATATTACAAGCCCTACATCTTTCTATAATAGTTCTTATGTCAGCACCTACTACAAACCAACCCGTAATTATATCGGGGTCTTGTTTATTCATGTGACTTAAGAAATGCTCTAACATATCTTTTTCGTCGGGAAAGCCAATAGCAGGTGTTTCATAAGTGTAATCGCCGTATTTATTAAACATTTTTATTTCTGTTAAAGTTTTGTCTACAAACCACACATATTCTTTACCCGTAAAAGAATCATTAACCACTATAATTCTCATCTTATTAGTAGCAGGACTCCATTCGCAATCAAGATACCAAATTCTATGCTTATAATTCTTGTAAGGTTCATGACCATTGTTTACTCTATCAACCAATACTCTATTAACATAAGGTATATTTGCTTCCCATGTAGGTATATGTGGGTTTTGATTCTTAAAATCATATACAAACCTAGGGTCTGATACTAGAATCTTAGTTAAGTCTTCTCCATAAACACCTTTGTACCCACTTTCTTTACTAGAGGCAGAAATGTCTATAGCATCTTCATCTGTTATAAAAAAATAAGGGCTATAGTTAGTTAGTTTATCGGTCTTACGAACACCTTGCTCATCTCTATATCGTACATTAACTGTACGTCCTCTACCTTGAGTAACTATCACACCTATTCCTCATTAGCGTTAAGGATTCTCTTATGTACTCTTGTAGGTATTTCTAATTTAGTTAACCATTGGTTTATAGCAGTAGGACTAATATTAAATTCTTTACCTATGTCTTGCATAGACCTACCTTGTACCACATAAGCATCATGTAACCATAGTGGGTCGCGATATTTCTTTGGCTTATTCTTTTCTATTAAAGTAATGTTAACACTATATCTTTCATTTTGTGCAATAGCATCACCATCTACACCAAGATTAATCATACCTCTTAGAGTATCTATTACGTCTGTTATTAATTCTTCATCATACATTGTTGTACTAATCATTTTATTCACCTATTATACTTGCTTGGAAGACATAATCTTCTGACCCTAAATCTATCAGCATCTTAATCCCTTGTTCGGGGAACTGATAAAAATAGAGTGTGACAGAACCATTCATATGACTAAATAAATTTTCAAGACCTCCTTCAAAGGTAGCCTCCCATTCTTGTGTATAGTCATCTTCGGTATAAGTAGTATTACTTTGTAGTTTGTATATTGTTTGACCCTTTAATTCTTTACCTGTTTTTACAGAAAAGCCGCTACTACTAAAAATAAAAGTATAACGGTTAAATTTTTGACCATTCATTGAATCGCAACGTAGAGCCTCAAACAAAGTGTTTCCATCTGTCATATGTTTAAAGAAAGGTTTTATTGTCTCATTTGTTTTGGAGACATAATTATAACCACTATCGTCCTTAACAAAGGAGCGTGATATTGCCAAAGATTTAGTAGTCCATTCCATTAGTGTAGCAGGATTATGAGGATAAGCAGTAGCCTTAGTAGAGCCCGTAATAGTAGTTTGTTTACTTTTAGATTTAATCTTTACTTTATCACCTACCGAAGACAACGATAGTGAACCGCCGTGATACTTTAATATTCCTAGAAAATCTTTAATGTTAGTAATTGGTATTTCTTTATCGCCTACTTTACAAGTAGCGAAACAAGTAAATCTGTTTAAAGAAGTTACACCATCCTTAACTAAAGAAACAACCTTTACTTTATTATGTTCGGGTGTCAGAATACAAGAATGTATTTGGTCTTGTTGTTTACCCGCTATAGTTTGCGGTCTTCTGACTTTCTCCAAGAGAATCCTAAGAGTATCACAATCAATTGTTATCATTCTTAGCACCTTCTGTTAGGAAAGGTAAGCCGAACCATTTTACTTTAGCATCTTTAACGCTTAAAATAGTATGTGTACTACCTACATATTCCATATTACTACCTTTCATTTCTTCTATAGTAGCCTTAACTGCCCATTCACCATCTGCTAGAGATTTGTCACCCTTTACACCGGCGGCCATGTCAGCCTTCTTCATGTAGCGGGATAGGAATATCTGTTGAGAGAATCTACGCATAGTACCTTTCTCCCAATCCGGTCTTTCTCCAACGGCCATAAGAACTTTCTTACCTGTACCGTCATCCATATATTGTTGTACTGCCTTCAAGTGGAAGGTGTTGAATATTTTAGAGACAGGTAGAGCATGAAGTCTATCAAGAACGTCACGATTTAGTCTGTTACGCTCTCTCCATTCTTTCTGATTAAATGAGTCATCTTCGTTCTCAATGATACCCTTTGCTAGTAGAGACTGTCTCATAGCAAACTCACACCATTTAAGGAATGTAGAGCCACCATCAAAAATTATACCACCGTGTTGTTCCGGTTGTTCTGCTATATCTTCTGCTAGAAGATTGATAAACCACTTTGTCTTGTTGATAAGAGCCATGTGGTTTACAGAATTATCTTCATGATAGATAGAATCATCAGACTCATCTAGTAAAGGTATAACTCTAATGTTATCCGCATTAGGGTATAAATATTCTACTGTAGCACCTGCTGAATTATCTATATCTAAGATAGTAATAGTTTTACCGTTATCTATTTCTGCTTCTAATAGAGAAAGAGCAAGACCTGTTTTACATGAGTTTTCATGTGCCACAAGAGCCATTCTATATTTCTGAGATGTAGTTTTCTTAGTATCTAAAAGCGACCTATAATAATCGCGGTCATATAATTGCGTCGGTGCTTTTGCTACTTCTTTTTTGGCTACTGTGTTGTTTGTTTGATTTCCCCAAGACATATTATTCCCTCATACTTCTTTGCTTATAAACTTGTCAGCAGGTAGACCTACTAACGCATCTGATAATAATACTAATACCGCTATAGATACCGCACTTCTTATAGAATTTATAGTGACATCAACAGGGTCATAGACTCCTTTTTCTTTCATGTCAAAACCTAAGTCAGCATCTTCATCGTATTGTATTTTAGGATACTGCATTATCCCTGCATTATCTAGTAATGTTTCTTCGGGCATAACAAATGCTTCTTTTATAATCTCTAAAGAACTTTGTTCTCCAAAATGTCTAAGTAACACACCACCACCTGCAATTACTCCGTTTCTTTGTGCGGCCCTAACTGCGTTTACTGCATCATCTATTCTTTCTTTACGCTCTCGTAATTCTATTTCTGTATTAGCACCTACTTTAATGGATGCAACACCGTCAGTTAATCGTGCAATCCTACGGGTAAGTGTCTGCTTTTCCCAATTATTGTCACTATCATCTAATTGTTGATATAATTTATCAATATGTTTTTCATCCCTAGTATCTTTTTCGGTAAGCAACATAGTAGTATCTTTAGTACAATCTGCTTTTAGTACAAAACCTAATTGATTTTCTTTAACCTCTAAAATATTATCACCTAAAATCTTAGAAAACATATGTCCACCTGTCACTGATTGTATATCCTGTAACCAATCTTGTTGTCCTTGACCCATACCTGCCGTCTTTACAATACAGGCACTTATCTTTCCTTGTACTACATTAATAAGTATATTAGGTAACATAGCAGGATTATAGTCAGAGCAGAAAATCATTAGTCCTCTACCCGCTTTCATAGAAAGTTCAAGAGCAGGTACTAAACTTTCAAAGTTATCTAACCTGTCACTTGTTAATAAAACATTAGAGTTTACTAAATTCTGTGTAAAGTAAGGGCTAACTGCACCCGACTGTACTTCAAGACCGGATTCTATATTATATATAGTATCGAAACCACTACCGGCCTCTACTGCTATTGCACCTTCCGAACCTACTTTGTCCATAACTTCTGCTATCAGATTACCTAAGTCTTCATCGTTGTTAGATGCTATGATAGCAACATTCTTTAACATATCTTTGTCATCAGTAACAGGAATTGCTTCTTCTAATAATTTATCTATGATAATTTCAGCCTCTTCTTTTATAGCGTTAGTTAAACCTACTGCATCTTCTCCTCTATGGATAGCATCATACCCTATATTACATAGGGCTTGCGCTAATAATGTAGCAGTAGTAGTACCATCACCGGACTTATGTTGTGCTTGTGATGCCACTTCCTTAATTAAATCTATACCCATTTGTACATAGGGGTCGGGGTCATTTACTGCTTTAGCAATAGTAACTCCATCATTTAATATAAGGGGGAAAGTATCTTCTCTTTGTATAATTACAGTTCGGGCGTTTGGCCCTAGAGTTCCTTTAACCGCATTGGCTACTTTGTTTACTCCTTGTAGTAATTTGTTACTTGCTTCTTTACCTGTTATTAATGTTTTCATTTATATCACCGCTATAATATCTGAGAATTTACAATACTTAGTAATACCTTCTGTCTTTAAACTATCTGATTCAATAAGAACCCTAGAACCTACACTTATTTGTGTAGGAACTAGAGAACCTATTGATAGAACGGAGTAAGATGTATTTATGATTAAGCCGCTATCAGACTGTGGGGTTGGTTCAACAATAACATTGTTGCCCAACGCTTGCATTAATCCCACCCTTCTGCGTCTACAGTTTCCATAGCCTCTACTTCGTCAAAAGGATACCAACCGTTTACAGATAATTTTTGTTCATCTGTATCTCTTGTTCTCCATGTTTGACCGACTAATAATATCTTAGTACCTACTGCAAAGTCTACTCTACTACCATGTTCTGATGGAACGTATACTTCTACTACAGGTGCTACTGATGCTATATCTAAATCAGCACACACAAGAGTATAACCACCGTTATCTCTAGGGTCTATATGAATTACTTCACCTATTACACCTACTATTCTATCCCACCAACCGGCTTGGCCGTTGAATTGGTCATAGTAATCACGTAGAGCATCTAATGATGACAACATATTTTCTGAACCTAACAGAGAAGGTACTAACCCTGTACCGTCAGCCATGATAGGTGCGGCTGAAAAGATTTCTGCTTTACTAGCATCTGCGGTATAGTTAGCCATATCTGCTTTAACGTAGCATTTCTTACCGTCTTTACCGACACGTAGAGCCATAGTCAAAGGGGTGAATGTTGGGTATTGCATATCTGCCGCTTTACCTTGTGCGGTTACAGTCATCATCTTTACTTCATCACTAGAACCTTCTACACGACCTAAGAACATAGATGTTCTTTCTTGTTCGTTTTGTGGTCTTGCATTACCGAATTTAAAGTTTCTATCTCCACTAGGGAAAGTAGGGTTGTTACTATCCCATACACAGTAGAAGTAAGAGTCACCATCAAGACGCATAGCGTTCTTGTCTAGTTCATTTACATTAGTAGTATCTTCACCGAAGAAATCTTCTCTAGCATATCTAGTATAAGTTCCATCACCATTATCATTGTATAGTACAATCTTTCCATTGTCTACAAATTGTTGACGTACTTCTTCTGACGCACTAATCATTTGACTCTTCATTTTATTGTATAGTATCTTACCCCATTCTTTAGGGCGTGGTACTGATATAAACATACCTTCTAATTTAGAAGCACCGGAACGTAGTAGTCTTGAGTTTTCATTTTTAATTTTACTACCGGCTACCTTTAATGCTAGGGCATAACAATCTTGTTCTGATTTACCTGCATTTTTCCATGCCTCTCCTTGAGCCAACAGGATTTCATCTGTCCTACTCTTGAGAGTGTTTATATCTATATTCAGCGTATTAGCAGTTCTTTGTATTATTTTTTCATCTATCATTTCAATCACCTTTTGGTTTTCTATATCCTCTCGTCTTACTTCTTTGCTTATAAAGATTATTACCTTATACACATTAAAACAAAATTAGAGAGTATAATATCTTCGTCAACACCCATAATAAAATCCCTTTCGGATGTGACGGCGGCTTCTATAACCTTTAATTTACTTGGGGGTTTAGCATTTGACTCCATAGCAAAACGGAATACTGCTCTAATACTCTCCCTTTTGTTATCTTTGTCTAGTAGTTTTAATGACTCTTCAAAATCTTTTTCTCTAAAACAAAGTGTTAAGAATTGTTGGACATCAAACTTCTCGTTCTCTAATGAATGTACAAAGGAATGTTTGTCTTGAGAATTATGATATGCCTGTAATGCGTTGATTGCATTTCGTAAATCTCCTCTATGGTTATTAATTATTAAGGCTAAATGATTAGGTGTTATCTCTACGCCTTCTTTACCCGCTATAGTAATTAATCTTTGTTTCATATGTTCTTCACTAATAGGGTTGAACTTAAGAACTCTACATCTTGATTGTAACCATATACTTACTTTAGACAAATCATTACAAGTTAGAATAAACCAACCGTGTGCGTTTTCTATCACACCTTTTAGTGCTGATTGTGCGGCAGGTGTTAATTGGTCTGCCTCGTCTAATAAAAATATTTGCTTCCAATTACCTGTTCTTGACATAGGCATAAGTTCTTCTTCTACAAACTCTATACCTCTAGTCTTTTTACTACTAGCGTTAAAGATATGTAAGGTACTACCATGTCTCTTTGCTAGAGCATGAGCCAAACTTGTTTTACCTGTACCTGCTTGTGGACTATAGAATACCATATGTTGCATCCCATTACCTATAGCATTTATAATATCATCTTGACCAACTATATCATCTATAGATGGTCTATGTTTTAATGCCCATACTTTACTCATTTTAATTCCTCATAGGTGTGAACGTTTGGCTTATCCGACTTGTTAATGCTCTATGTATTATCAGAACGGTTCTGCATCTATGACTCTTGGCTTGTTTATCAGAACGTGAGACTCTTAATCTTCGTGTCTTTACTCCTTCCTTCATCAACGGCTCTACATCTATCTGTGCATATCGGTTACGGTTTGGGGATAGCACCTGTTTATCTATCCTCGCCTCGCTCACAAATTAAAGGCTTACTTCTAAGAATATAAAGATAATGTAATGACTACGCAAGCGAATCAAAGGTCTTCTCGATTCTCAAAGATTCTAATTGTTTGTACATTTCTGCTAGTTCTGCTTTAAAATCAACGGGATTAGAATTATCTGTTTCTAATGCCATCAAAACACCTAAGCCCATACCTCTAACTAAATCTAAACTCCATGCTCTTGACATCATTAATTCGGGATTAGTTACAAAATCATCTATAATATCTATGTCAGTTAAAAAATCAATACAATCTTTAACAAGGTGGCTTTGTCTAATATTCTCGTCCGTCAGTATATCTGCTAATAGTGGGTCTGTTCCGTATGCTTGCATCTGTTGTAGTAAATGGAACATAAGTCTGTCTGTATCCATAGTAACCAATACTCTTAGCGTCTTAAATTACTTTCGTACTTATTCGCTTATTAAGATGTTGATTGTTCTCTTATACAATGTAGACAGACATCACTATTAGGAGGGAAGACTCTAGTTCTACTACAGGAACATTTTTGAGATTTTGCTTTCTCACTAGGAGTCATAACTGTCAAAGAACGTGTGTAGGTAATATCATCTTTATTTTTAATTAACTCTCTATCTATGTCATAAATTAAGTGCATAGCCTTAGTTCCTACGGCATTTTCTACTGCTTCTGAACCCGTCGCTACTATCTGTGGATTCTTAGACATAAGGGCCGCTAAACTATGTGGGCTAGGAACAGTACGAACAGTTTTACGTTGTGCTAACATATCTGCCATTCCTTCTTTTGTCATCTGTCCACACTCAAAAAGTATCTCTACAATGATACGTCGAATGCGGCGGTTATTCGCGCTCATATATCTTGGTAATATATAAAAGTATATGAAGGGTTTTATTAATCAATATCTAACCACATAGCGGTATAAGCAAAAGAATTATCTTGTTGTTCCTGTGTAGGGATTAGATGTTCAGTAGCAGGTGTATTTTCTATAGCAATATATATGTCAGTAAAAGAAATAAAAAAACCTATAAAGAAACTAACGAATAATACTATAAATATTATACTACATAAGAAGGCTAAACCCATTCATTCACCTTCTGTTTTGTTTTTTTCATACCTTTAGGTAAATCTATACCTTGCTCTCTAATTTCATTACCAACTTCTTTAGAGGTTATAATCTCTTGCCAATACTTATCTCCCATGCGGAAAGGTGGTGGTGCTTGCTCTTTAACTTTTTGCTTCTTAGGCCAAGCCACACTCTGTCTTTTACCCGTTATAGAATAAGCAAAGATAGCCTTTGTATAATCTTCGGGCAATTCCATATTAGTTTGTGCTATTAATCTCCAAGTGTCTATATCTTTTACATTCTGTTTTAAAAACACTAAAGCATAGGGAACAGGTAAAGTCTGTATCTGTTTCCACACTCTTAATCTATCTGACCAATTAATTATAGAGGTTATAGCAGTTAAGTTTTTGCGGTCACTAGCAACCTTTAGTGACTTATCAATTATTACATTGTCTTCTGTCTTTTTAGTAATCTTAGGTGCTTTATCTATACATACAATTAGTTTAGTGGTTATATATGGTAGCCAAGCGATAACATCTGCTTCTGTAAATTTATTTGTTCGTAAGATATAATTTACTTCGGGATTACTAAGAGAGGTATCAATTTCTTTAACCATTATAACATAGTCGCCTACTAAAAACTGCGAGTCGTCTTTTGTAAAAATCACAATACCCATGTAACCACTCCAAATTTTTTGCCATGATTTTTAACATACTTACTTTATACAGTATAGAAAGGGTCATGCTCATAAATATAATCACATATTCGTTTATATTGAGTAGCAGTTAAACCCCAAGCATCACGCACCGCTTTAGGGGTAATACTATAACCGTTATATTCCCACAAGACACCTCTATCTCCAATAGTACCCATCAAACCATCATCTATCATGGCTTGTATAAGAATAGGCATATCATCTTTATAGATAGGTCTAGCAAAAAGACTTACGTTTTTACCTGTGCGCCATTTCTTCATTCTATAACCTCATAATCTACTGTGACAGGTGCTTTAAGTGCCGCCATCCTAAACTCTATTTGGTCTAGTAATTGCGGATTAGTACCAAGAACATCTACAAGTATATTTGACATATGATTCATTTGTGATTGTGCTAATAATAATTGAGAATCTACACCTATCTCTTTCTTCAATTGACCTACTAACTTTAGGCTTGAATTTGCTTGACCGATTAACTTAGCCGCATCAGCAACGAAATCGGAAGTGATACCGCCGTGTGCTTCCTTTCTTTCTTCTAACTCATCTAGGTACGATGCTATTCTATTCACAATATCTTCTGCCGCATCTAACGTATTTATAGATTGTTTTCTTGCTTCCTCTACGTGTTCTGCTTCTTCGGGGTCAAACTCTACGTGACTCTCCATGTGCTTCATTACTGTACCTTCCGACCAACTATATTTACTCTCTAAATAATCGGGAGTAGTATCACCGTTATTTAATTCTATTTCAAATTCTTTCTTCTTTTTGTGGTCGCATAAAGCACACCCGCCATCAAGAACCCATCTAAGAACTTCCATAGCAAACATATCGTTTTCATTTCTTAATCTTTGTTGTATTTCAAATCTAGTTTTCATTTTTTAAACCCCACTCTACTCTTTGTTTTTTAACGCTTATAATATCGGGATGGTCTGCCAACCATCTTGATAATTCTCTTTGTGTAGGACACATTCTTGATTGACATAATAGTTTATCTTGAGCCGCACTACCATATGAACCAATCATGTAGGCTTCTGCTATAATAACATTACTTGTGACAAACGGAAGTTTATCATCTCTCCTATTCTGTAAGTATTTTCTTACTGCGGGCCACCAAGCCTTTGTCGTTTTTGATTTTCTACCCATTTACTCACCCATAGTATTTGCGTTTGGCCCTATCCTACAAAGCATACCTTTTCTACCACGCCTAGAAGTCTCCGGTTCATACTCACAATACCAAGACTGTCCTTCTAAGTTTTCTACTACCCATCTTTTAGCACTTTGATAATCTCCCATAGTAATCATACGGGAAATCTCCTTGAGTAATTCTGACTTAGGTAAGTCTTTCATCCAAAAGGTAGTTCTGATAAGTTCTGAATCTGCATCCATAACTCTACGACGTTGTTCTAGTGACATATTTAGTATAGTCTCTAAAGTATTGTCAAGAGTAATCATTAGTGGTTGCCCTCCTCTATATGTTGGCAACATCATATGATAGCCTATCGCTAATCTTCTGAACAAGTCAGCCTCAAAAGAACGTATGTCCGGCCTATTAATCCAATCACCAATATCATCGGCAAAAATAATTCCTGTAGGCGGTTCTGAAACTGCTAACATCATTCTCTCTCGTATCCATTGTTTAATCTCTATACTTAATGTGGCTAGAGAAGTTCTTTCTTCTACCGTCATATTAGATTGTTTGTGTTGTGCTTGTTTGTAAAGCAATTCTTTTTGCGGTGACATTTCTATATCTATAATAAAGAATCTACGGTCAAGACCGGAATCTAACTCAAACCTAGCAGGTTGTGTACCTGCCCATACTGTATATCTAGTAGTGTAACTAACCCATCCTGCTCTCAAGGCTTTCTGTACACGGCCATTATCTAAGGAAGTAAGTAACTGATTTTTCATATCCATACTGTGGTCTTTTTTAGACGCATCAGACATAGAAGAAAACTCTTCAAATCCTAAGAAGCCACCACACAAATCTCTAGCCAATGGTCGGCCCATAATATTACCTTCTTCGTCTACACTACCAAACATACCTGCTTCTGTAACGGAGTTAGGCCCAAGCATTGTTCTCATACCTTGCCCTAAGTCAGCATTCTGACTATGTAGTAATCCCGTACCTTCCGCTAAGAACATCATAATCAATACAGATTTACCCGACCCTTTAGGGCCACGAAGCATTAGATGAATTCGTGTGTCGGGTAACTGTGACATAGGAGTATAGAAGGGCATATTGTTATGTCTCAAAGCACAATTGGTAATCAAGAAATCATTTTCTTCATCTACTAAAGGGCTATCGGGGTCAAAGTCACACCTAGAACATTTATTAAGAGCATTAAAGATATGCGCTCCAATACTACAGATAAATATAGGTACTTTATCCTCTACATCTACATAGTGGTTTCTTCTAGCAAAGTCTTTTATGTTGTCAAATATATTCATATGTCAAGTCCTCCAAAGTTTTTAATGTTGTCCATATCTACAAGTTTTTCCGTTATACTTTGTAGTGCAGATTCATCACACGACAAGTCATATGTTAAAAGTATATGGTTTAAAAGTGCGTCTGCCGTGTCCATATCTACTGATTCTCCACTAGCACTTCCTAATAATACTTCTGATAATTTTAGGGGGGAAGAAGTAAAATTACAGAAAACATCACACCATATCCAAACATTCGGTGCTAAAATATAATCTAACTCTAAACTATCTTCTTGATATTTTCCACTATGAGTAGTAACTTCTTCTTTCATTGTAGACCAATTGTAACTTACTACCTCTCCGTGTGCAACTTTACTATACTCTTTAAAGTCTTTATGCAAAACAAACAGATTTGTAGTCATATATGACATTTTATTTACACCTAATTCATTAAGAGTCATTACGATGTCTCTAACCACAGGATAAGTGTGCATCCACACATCTTTATTTGCATACCTATCTTGTGTTAACTCAATAGGATAAGCAGTAGGTATTCTCAAGACAAAAAATCTTTTACCGTCATTGTTTCTTGTTTCGTATAATCTATACTCCGGCCAAAAAGGTACGGGTATAAAATTAACAGATGTAGTATTTAGATGCTTAGAATATATAGAAGCAACAGGCGGCCTTTCTCCTATTAATGCTTTACCCGCTATAGTAGTGGCCGCACCATGTTCTTCTTGATGATATACTATTAAATGAGTCTGCTCTTTTTTTGGTCTTCTTCCGTTAAGCCACACTATATCTATATCCAATTTTTGCTCTATCACAATACTCCCCCCTGCTTTACATATTCTTCTCTTGCGAATTTCGGTACAGATTTATATGTAGAAATATTATGACTGTAAGATAACTTTTTAGCAATCACTTGTTTCAAATCCGCACATCTATAGACACAACACGTAGAAGAACTACCGGAAGGTGTTATACTTCTTACAGTACCTATTTTAATAAAGTACGGCGATTTTCTAAGTATTTGAGATACTTGTTGAATACTCCATGTCTGTTTAGTTTTTCTGCACCCCGTTGTAACCTTTCTATTGTTCAAATACCACATTATGTCATGTGTACTTGCTTCTCTTTTTTCATGTTGGTCTAAATATCTGTATGATAATTCTACACACTGTTTACTTCCACTACCTCTTGCCATACTATCACCTCATACTTGTTCGCTTTTAATTGTTTCAGTAAGACCACGCAACCACAGAAATAATAAAACGATGTACTGCTCTAATATTCTTTAATTCTTTTATTTCTTCATAGATGTTTTTAGATTAGTTAACTATTACCTAAAATACTATTGAAGTAATTAAAGAATTATCAAAAACGTGCTACTGCCCTCCATTAATTAATTTTGTTATATTTTTTTTAGTAAAAAGAATTAAGAAACCATTCATGTTCTATGTCATCTTTTTCTTTAGTCTTCATATTTGCGGTATTTTTTATACTGCCTATATTTCTTGTTTGCATTTTATCTGCTTTTTCTAAACTTTCTTTAGCCTCTATAATAGATTCATAAACAATATACCATTGAATAGTTTCTATAATACCCAATATTTTTATAGCGGGCATAGTTTGTACAAAACCATTTTCGACATATTTTCTTGCTCGTATAATAACAAACTTTTCATACTCTTGTATCTCTATCGTATTATCTCCCTTACTTATTGTTATCTTGTCGCTTACAGTATGTAAAGCCCAATCCTTCAGCGCTTCTATTGACATATACATAATACTAGCCTTGAGGTTATTTAGCCTCATAATACCAAAAGACACATCTTCCATTTCAAAGTCATATATAATTTGTATTTCATTATATTTTTCTACCCATACTTTTATTATATAATTATTATACTCAGTAAAATAATCATCTAATATTTTAAACAAAGACAACTCAAAGTTTTGTATTTGTACCCATTCTGTCCAAGTAATGTTAGGCTCAAATTGTTTTATCAAACTATAACATACTTTTCTGTCAAGTATAAAATAACTTTTATCGTTATATTTAATTTCTATTTTAGGTTGTTTCAAGTATCTACCTTCACCTACATAAGTAAAAGATGTTGCCTCTACTAATTTTATTTTACTAATAGGAACTTCTATCAATTTATTTTCCATTCATCCCACCATGTAGAGTTTGTTATCTTGTCCTGTCTTACCCAAGCCGCATATGCTTTCATTGTTTTTACATAATCATCTCTTATCTTAAAGGTATAGTTAGTAGGTGCTTTTACACCAAACCATTTATACGCTCTCCTCAATATTTCTTCTGTTGTCATTTGTTCTTCATCTGTCATGTAACCATCTCTCATATGCTTCGTAATCTTCCATGTGATACAAAGTAGTTATAGTAGAAGTAATTTCTCTCTTTCGTAATACTTTACTCCTTGTAATACCTTTCGCCCCTTTCAATAATTGTGCTATTGTTTTGGGTCTTTCAGCATAGAATTTCATTTTCTTATTCATCATTTGTTCTGCTATCTCATAAGCCGACATAGGTTCTTTTTTATCCCTCATTATCTCACCGATAGGTCTTCTTGCTCTGTGTTTTTTCACCATATATTCACCAACCATTTAGTATTAATAAGGGTTTCTATCCTATCAATTCCTTGAGTTTTTGTACATAAATTGCCGCATCTAATAATTCTTCTTGAAGGTGTGTGAGCCATTCTTTCATAGATAAATCGCTACGTTCCATATTCGTACCATACTTTAGTTCGCCTGTCATAGCCCTTTCTTGAATCATTGTAATTACTTTATCCTCTATTTTACTCATTGTTCTTCACTCCTATCAATATGCCCAACAGGTAAATACTGTCTTCTATTTTCTAACTTATTTGTCATCTGATGTTTGACATTTTTGATGGCCGTATTCCATCTCTTTAATGCTACTGCATCATTCTTAGGTACTACTCTATCAAAGATATTTTGCATAGTTCTTTGTATAGGCTCATCTCTTTGATTGACTAGCATACCTTTGTATATCTCATACTCCGCGTGTTTAACGCTTGCTAATCTAAACCTACTCATTCTCTCACCTTGCCGTAATAATTCTGTGAGGCTTTTAGTAACTCTAATTGTTCTTCTGTACTACGCCTAATCCATGTGTTTAAATCAACAGTACCTAGATTTGCTAGGTACATTATGAAGTCATTTACTGTATTGTAATCTTCTACCAACTTTTGTTTCATCATAGCCATACCATAACCCCCATGTATTTTAATCTTCCGTAATGACTTCGCAAGCATTACCCCACAAATATGTATTTTCTCTTGTCAATTTTTCAACCTTAACAAATCTAGGGTCGCGACTTAATATAAGGGCTAAAGATACTGTACTTTTGAATGAGTTATTATTTTTTATTAATCTACCATTCTTAAATCTAGCACCGTCGGATATACTGTACACAGTAGACGGCCCGTTTTCTTCTATGTATCTTGCTACCGCATCTAACATACGACTTCTGTTCCTGTTTTTAGTTCCTTTGTTTTTTACTTTACTGCTTATAGTATGTCTCATTTCTTTTTACTCTCCTTTTCTTTTCTAGCCCCATCTTTTTGCCACTGATTATATTTAGATGATGGGTATTTATTACCATGCCTAAAGTTATTTGGGTCTGCTCTTGCTAACTCATCTCTAGGCGTGTATTTATTGTTGCCCTTTGCTCTGCCACCAATGCCCCACCGAAGCCCTTTCTTTCTTATTATACCATAAGCACCTTTAGGCTTCCATTTCTGTGAGCGATATTGGTATTCATCTTCGGTCATACTATCTACTGATTGCCACAATATTGCGGCTACCATTCTTTCATCATAATATTTTTTAGCCCTACCTAAATCACTTTTATCAAGGTCATTGTATGGGTCAAAATATCTCGGAGGCATTCTAACTAACCACCTGTCTCCTGTATCTAAACAAATCCTACCATCGTAAGCATAACCTGTTACTTTGTATTTAGGTACGCTAAATGTCCTATCTCCTATTGGTTGTGTCATTTTTATCACCTAGCACATATTATATATTTCTCTTATTTTTGAAATAATACCATCGGGGTCTTCAAATTCTTTTAAGGGTAAAGTAATTATGCTTCCACCACTCATATGAAAATCAACCGTACCATAATTCTCATGTTTTATTATAGCGTCTATATTATTTAGATTGATAAATTTATTATTACCATTACCACTATTTATACAAACATACATATTGTCTTTCATATTACAAGACCTCCGTTTCTTACACACACATCTTCCCACCATGTAGGTGTTTGATTGTCAGACCATTCTACTGCCATAACTTTAGTTTTACGGTAATAGTAATCACGGTATTCTTGAACTGCTTGAGTCAAAGGAACATGGCGTGTAGTCTCTTCGTTCATAGCCAAAGGAATATCTGTAACGCTTCCATTGACAGGCATATGATGAATTACATAATGTTCTGCCATCTCACGGATAGGTTGCTCACACGCATGAACTTTACCGAATGTTTCTGTATATGATAAGCATTGTTGTATAGCATGGCGGGCAAGCCAACGGAAATTCTCTACGCATTCTCCTGCCCACACAGTAGAAGGGTGATGTGGGTAACCACCTTTGTAGTGCGTACCGGATTTTGTAAGTGGTAAAGTATCGGGCAAAGCACCATAGCGTAAAATTGCTGATGCCATCATTTGTGCTGACTCTACACACATTTTAGGTTTGTGTTTTAGGCACAAGTTACGTGCCGCTTCTTCCGGTTGTTCGTCTATAAAAAATATATTCATAGTTATTCCTCTTCGCCCTTTGTTATTAAAGTTTCCGAATTGACATCACAAACAATTAAATCTGATTTGTAATTTAACCGTGATAGATAATATTTTATCATCTCATCTTTTTTATTTTTTATTGTTATTTTCATAGTATTTAGTGCCGATATTCTCGCACAATATTCATCTAAGGCAGGTAAATCACTCAATGCTATTGTTTCATATTCAGATTTTTCTTTATTCCACTTATTAGGGTGTTTTATTAATGGGTATGATGAATCACTATAAGTTTGCATGATATATTTTTGTACTTTTAAGTAAAAATCTAGTGTTATATTGAAATCCATATTTGCGTAGGCATAATAATCACTACTAATCGCTCTTTTGTAGATTTCTAGTTTGCGAACTATCTTACGGTATAAATCATCCCATTTATTATAGTCATGGTCAACATACTCATTACCTAAAGAACGTAGAAAATCTTTATCGTTGTACAAACGTACTATTTCTATATCTTCTTGAGAAATATTATAATCGTTAAAAGAATTTAATTCCTCTAATTTTTTACTTGTTTCTTCTAAAGCCTTTGTTAAATCTCTATCTTTGTTTATTAATCTGATTACCTTTGATGATTCATCCCTTATTGTCTCTTTTAGATTATCTTGTGCTTCCCAATCATCTTTAACATCATTATAAAATCTCATAAACTCATCCATATCTACGATGATAGCATTATCTAATAAATTAGGATTACTTGTGTACATATTAAATTGATTTACCATTTTATATACAGTGGAATAATTACCTGTATATTTATTATTATGGGTAAAGATAAGATAAGGCTTTCCTGTATTGACATTTATTTGATTTTTGTAAATCGCAATTGTTTTTAAATCGTCAAACTTTCCTAAATAAAAATTTATTTCGTTAGCCGTTAAAGGTTTAGCCTCACCCCAATAACCCGCAAAATTTTGTACTAAATTATACACACTAGAAGGTACTTCTGTTAGATAAGACCTTCTGACTTCTGCCCTATCACTTGTATGATAATCACTTCTGTAGTTAAATACCTCATGAGGGGGGATTATTTCTCCATTTGTCTTTGTTCTTTTTTGCGGTAATGTTTTTAGTTTAACCGCTAAAGTATATGTTTCTTCTTCTATTTCTTCTATCATTCTTCTTCATCTCCTTTTATATGTTTATTACCATTATCTTTGTATGCTTTTCTTGCTTTAAATTTAGTAAAGTATCTTGCTCTTACACCTGCTTTCATTATTCTTCCTCTCCTTTGTCCATGTACTTAGGCTTTCTGTTTACTCTTACTGTTGATACTTCAAACCAATGCTTCATGTCATGGTCTGCTAATACTGTGTATTTTTCATCATTAGCCGTGTACATAATATTACCTGTATCAGAAATTATTTTTTCTGTTATAGTAATGCGTCTACCGTTGTGCTTATTCTGTAATTGTGTTCCAATCATATTATCTCCTCTTTGTCTTTCTTTATTAACTTTTTTAATTGACGACGCAAGCATATTTTTTCTCAAGTCTCTCATTCAATCACCTCGCTTACATTACCTTCAAAAATTGCACCGCAATCTACGCATCTGATTGAAACTACGTTTTCTCCATTCGCCAAATCAATTCTGTCTATTGCCCATTCTCCTACATGAAAGCATTCTACTACTTCATCAAAGTCATCCGGCCCTACAACCATATGGTTTTCTAAACTCATTCTTCTTTCACCTCTATAAAATTATCCCAACACCATTTACAATATGTACCAAATTTTTCATTCATTATTTCTGTACATTCACATTCATTCATTTACTTTCACCTCTTATTTTAGCGGTAAAAGTAAAAATATTAAAATTTAATTCTTCTTTACAAAAATCATCAATCATACTATCTAATAATAATTCTACACTGTGGTCAAGACCTAAAGCATTTGAGGCATCTATGGCCGCCACAAGTGCGTTTGTAAAATCATCTTTCTGTGCTTGAAATAATTGTTCTCTTCTTTCTGCTAAAGTATTATAATCGCTATTTTTATTCATTCTTCATCCCACTCCAATATATTTATCGCTTGTAAAATAAGATTAAATGCTTCATTCATTTCATTAATTATAACTAACGGGGCTTCATTCATTTTGTATGTCCAAATTGCTAGTTTTAATTCGCTTTCAACTTGTATTAGTTTATCAATCATTGTAGTTTTATTCATTGTATTCATCTCCTTCAAAATCTCCAAACATTTCCATAATGTCATCATTATCATATATAGGGTCATCTTCTAAGTCTTCTAAGTCTTCATCAAGGTCTTTTTGTTCTAAGTTACCTGTTTTATATTTCTCTTGTAATCTTATTTGATAAGCCCTTTGATTTGCCTCTTTCTGTTTTTCTTCTTTGTTAACATCTATATCTAAAATTACTTCTAGTTCATCATCTTTTACCGTTATATTATTTTCTTCTTCATTCATATTATTCCTCTCCTGTCATTTTATTAAAGTATACTAATTCTGCAATAGGTGGATGATTTTTCTTATCCATCATCTCATTCCAATCTAATTCACTACCTAGACAATCATTAACTGCCATACCTAAATTATATTGTTTTGCTTTTTTCATCATTAACTTAGATAATGTTGCCCTTTGAAATGGGGTCATTTCTCCTTGTAATATTATCAAGTATTCTTCTTTGTGTACTTTGCTCATATTTACTCCTCTCCTCTCATCTTATTAAACATATCGTTATGACCACGCAATCATTTTTGCGTTAGACCACCCTTATCTCTTGAGTTCTCGACGTAGGTGCAACACTTATCGCACAAGAACAATTGCATCGAAGATAGACACCTTCTAAGGGGTAAAACTACCTCACTCCTACAAGCAGGACATTGACCTAATTGAAAATCTATTTTAACCATTATAATCAGTCCTCATAATTTAATGCTATATTTTTATAACCGTTGTACACATCCCTTAGTATAGATTCTTGTACATGAGGACTACTGATTTGAATATTATTCTCTTTACAATAACGGTGATAGTTATTTAATTCTCGATTGATTTCATGTGCTTCAACATAATCTACATTCCACATAAACCATTCTTCTAGTATTGCCCATTTTCTGATTTCACATATTTCTTTTAGTTCATTAAGTTCTTTTCTAAACTTACAAAACTCTATACTACTGTATTTGTATTTTGGTGTACCTCTTTTTTTGTAATCAATCAAAGATAGATGTAAACTAACCCTTAAATTTTCATGATTAATTTTTGTAACTATATTTCTTATTAAAGTATTCATTATAATCAATCCTCACTCATATCTATTTCTGATAAAATTAAATCAGCCTTGTCAGAAAATCCTATATCCACATTTTCATATAGCATATTTTCTATTAATTCCTTTTGTTGCTTTAATGTAGCATCGGGTTTTATCTCTATTACGTTTAATTGGTATGTTACTGTTATTAGTGCCATATTTCTTCCTCTCCTAATTTACTTTTAAGGTTATTGTTATGACCTCACAAGGTGCGAGCATAGCAGGGCTATGAATAAGACTCGATGGAGTCAAACCCTACTATACTCGACTTTGGAGGACACAAAAGACCCCACCGAGTTTGATTAGGCAAGCAGTTCTACTGCCGCCTCCCATGCCTTGCCTTTGATTCTTTGGCCTGTACCTACGATTGCTGACTCCGCTCTTTTCTTGTTAAGAATACCATTCTTAGATGTAACCCAATCGTGGTCTATGTAATCTGTAACTGTGTTAAGTGCTTGCCATACTGTATTGTTCATTTCGCCTATTTGATTTTGAGGCTCTTTTTCTAATTCTAGTACGCGGTCAAGTATATTACTACCTCTTGTTGCTAATCCGTGAGGGTTAGTTTCTGATACTAATTCGTCATTTTGCTGAATAGGTAGGTGGTCTAAGTAGAACTCAATTCTATCAGCCATTTCCATCTCTGTTGATAACATATCTTGTGCTTTTGAAGCCCAATTATCCATTAGTGCATTTGTCATGCCTATAATTGTTATCATTTGCTCAATTGCCTCATCCATTTTTGATGTATGGCGAATAGTCCAATATGTACCTGCTTTTTTAGCCTCAGATACTAGAGCATTCAATTGATTTCCACACGCTACTCTATATGTACCTAGAATAACTCTAATTCCACTTGAACCATCATGAGAGTTCATGAGAGTCAAATGAGTTTGAATTGTCTCATTTCCATTTATCAATATTTCATCGGGTAATTCTAAATTAAACCATGCTTTTGCGCCATTATTTATGCTACCTACTCTACCCCAATTTAACAATTTTGTTTGTGTTAATCTGTGGGCTAATTGTGCTACATCTAAATGTTGCTTTACATAATATGATTTGCCTACAACTCCTAAACAATCGTGTGTATCTGTTCTAAATACACCTCTTTGTTTATGAGTAAGTTGACTACCCCTCATATCAAATAAAGGTTGTAATTCGGCGGTAAAATCTAATCCACCGTTCTTACATACCTCGTCTGCCGTTTCGCCTATCGCATCAGTTCCAAAAGAACCCCATGCTTCCTGTCTCATCATTCTTGTCATTTTATATTTCTCCTTTTTATCGTCGGGCTTGTTTGCCTTATCCTGTCCACTTTGTCTTAGTTAATAAACCTGTCGGAAATGACAACACAAGCACATTTTCTCTAATATATAGGGGGTATAGGAGTATTCAAAATACCTGTATAAACGTTCATACTCGTCGTTGAAAGGGTCGCGGCTATGTATGTACCTATTTCTGTATAAAGTGCGAGGTTCGGCGTTTATTTGAGTTTTTGCTTGCGTGGTCATAAATATAATATTTGTAGTAGATATTTTTACTTTTTTATTTATTTGTAGTACCCAAAACCATAAATTATTTGTAGTAATTAAAAATTTGTAGTAATCTATTTTATAAAAAAAATACTTTCACCGTTAAAAATATCCTTCATATATTTAGCAAGAGCATTTTTTACAGATAACTCGTACCGGATTCTTTTGAAGGTCATCTTCATGAACCCATGTCGCTGAAATTGCTTTTTGATTTTGATTACAGTTTGTACAATTGGAGTCAACCCCACGAAGCCACATTGAAACTCCGCTTACTTTTACATAATTATCTGTATTTATTTTAGCCTTGATAATACTCTCTTTTCTGAGGTTTTTTAGTGCATTTAATTTATATAATCTATGATTAGGACAGGTCTTTTTATGGCTTCTAGTGGCGATTACACCACAACACGGCCTACGCTCTCTATTTGCGTCATATTTGCCGTTTGAAGCACCACAACGGGCTTTTGATTCGCCGGTAGTAAGTCCGCCTTTTCTACCTGCTATTTGCTTATTTTTATCTATACTCTTGAAAGTACCGTCCTCATATCTAAGAGATTGTCGGCGTGGTTTTACCATATTGAGGGCTAAACGTATTTGCTTATGAATGTTTTGTTTCGCGGTTATAATATTTAAACCCGACATACAATCAAGCCAAAACGTGTTTGCTTATGAACCTTTTCTTTTTTGTACCCTATATATTTGTAGTAGTAGTTTTCGGGTAGACTTATGGCGTAGGGTCATAGTATATAAACCCCTCTTATTACTACCTTTAATTTTTGCATTAGATGTTTTGTAAAATACCTAGTGCCTTTCTAACACTCGGTGCTTTTTTTACACCCGATACTTTTATTTGTAGTAAGTGTATTTTTTTGTAGTAGATATACTTTTTTACACTTAGTGTAGTTTTTGCACTAACTTTATTTGTAGTAGGCGTATTTTTTTGCGCCCATACCCTAGGGGCTTTTGCTATATAAACTTTTATTTGTAGTAAATATGGCTAAAAAACTAAAATAACCGCAAAAAAACGTGTATAAAGCCAAAGGGGTATACCCTTATAAAGTTTGCGACCTGCGGCCTTATACCTACTACAAATTTGTAGTAGAGGGGGGTAGTGTAAAAAATACACTAAGTGAATACGAAATGTTATATACTTACCCCCCCTAGGATGGTCATGGACGCAGACACAGAAAAACAATTGGAAAAACTATTAGGTAACATGATGAAGCAAATTGCTGAGAATACATTTCTAATAGAAAAACTAAGGAAGTGAAGATATGAGAAGACCAAAAGATATGAATGAATTTGACATGATGTTAAGAACGCTAATAGATGATAAAATGAGGAATATGAAAGACCCGAACAAGGTATTGAATGTCAGTTTTAATATTACTGATGAGGGATTACAGGTAGACTTCAAAGAGGTCTAACTTTACCCTTTATTTTTGTAGGACAATTTTTGATAAAATCGCCCTTATACTTCTCCTACAAATTTGTAGTAGGGGCTAAAGGAAGGGCGGTGTAAAAAATACACTAAGTAAAAGATACCTACTACAAATAAAAGTTTATAAGGGTATACCCCTACCGCTAGATAAGGAGTGATACAATGAAAGACTATGTT
>Ga0181392_1000005_pt1 | contig 68251 bp, 79 predicted proteins | sample 15SPOviralmetaG_FD_130083 | JGI IMG/M metagenome (GOLD analysis project Ga0181392, IMG submission 130083) | Marine viral communities from the oligotrophic San Pedro Time Series (SPOT) site, San Pedro Channel, CA, USA - 15 SPOT_SRF_2010-09-15 | ecosystem: Environmental > Aquatic > Marine > Strait... | reverse complement strand
TTTCTAGTATCAGGCTTTTCTTTCAACAACTTAACTACCTTATCTATTTGATTATTGCGTTGCCATTGCCAACCATAGTTGGATCTGACTTTACCCTTATCATCTGCCATACGCTCCCAAATATTAGGAACTTTACCATATATTTTACCTAGCTTTTTTATACTAGGATCACCTGACAAATACCATTGCCATTCAGCTTCAGCATACTTCTTATTCCATTTGCGCCAAGGTGTTTCAATAGTATTTTTTAAAGGATGTTGTATCTCAAATCCTACATTAAACATAGCTAGTGTATTATCAAAATCAATACCTTTGCTTTGTATCTTAAACCAAAAGTGGTTAAAGACTTCATTAGCATTATAAAATTTATTTCGCATATTTTTTATAGTAATATTTTCTAAACTCAAGTACTTTGTTCCATATATCCAAGTGGTTATAAGACTGTGGTGACAAACTAACTTTGCCATTTACGCTTATTTCAACGTACCATTGTCTTTTACCGTATTTAACTTGAACAGGAACAACTGATATGCTATTCCTGAAACACCACATTCTGATATCTAAATCTTCCTGCGTTGCTTTGTATGGTCCCATATAATCAGGCTTTAATCCCAAGGCATAGGTGAGTCTTGTGCAACAGCTGCTGGTATATAGCTGCCTGATCGAGGTTCCCATGTAAAGTGAGCCTCAGCACCATTCTCGCCTAGGTTTTGGAATTTAACTTTAAGTACTTTTACTTTCGTGGTTTTAGCTTCATAATCCCTATGTACTAAAAGACCGTGGTAACTAGCATCATACCATTCACCTCCACCTTTGATGTTATACATCGTAGGTTCTTCCATCTTTCCTTCTTTATCTTTGTACATTTTAGTAGGGTGAGCTACAACAATAACTAGCACGTCATACTTCTTAGCGAAAACTTCTATCTTACTAAGATACTCCAATGTATAAACATTGACGTCTCCTGATGCATCTGCTTGTCTAACTTTATTGAATGGATCTATAACTAAGCACTTGATACCCTTACGCTTAACGAGCTCAGCTCCTTTGCGTAGTACAGCATCAAGATTATATTTATCCATATCTATAAAGAAAAAGTTATCATTAACATGCTCTGTAACCTCGTTCCATTTGGTACTATCTATCTCAGATGACTTAGGCATTGTGCCCCAAACTTTACGCATCAACTTGTGAGCATGTAGGTATATAGGTTGATTTTCAGGTGAAGCAAATGCTGTCTTCCATTGATAGTTCTTATTATAACCAACTACCATTTGATCTACAAAATCTGATTTACCTGAACTTGGTATACCTGTTACAGTTATAAACTGAGATGTATATGTTGAAAATATCTTATCGAAGTTATCTATACCAATTTGGTAACCCGGTTTAAAACCGTTGATAACAAAATCTTTAAGATCTTCTTCTACATCTCTAAGAGTTGAAACACCTTCAAGAGGTACTTGAACAGCTTGATTTATAACTTTGTTTAACTTCTCATAGCCAAACTCTAATAAATATTCATTAGCGTCTTTACAGCCATTAAAGTCTACAAGATAACAAACTTCAGCACCGAGTCTTCTTATAAACTCTTGGCGTAAAGCTTGCCCTGCTTCATCAGCGTCTACAGCTAATATAATCTTGGTCTTGTCTTCAAGATAATCTATACAGTTATCTAAATAGTCTAGGTTGTTGGAATTTAATGTAGCACCGTTAGGAACTGATATTGCATTTTTAATACCAGCTTGATGTAAAGCTAATACATCCATCTCACCCTCAACTATAATACAAGAGTCATAACCTACAACTGCATTAATGTTGTAGAATATTTTCTCTGCACCTTTGAATAACTTGAAGTTTTTTCTACCATCTCTATATTTAATGTTGATCAACTGATCACCCATAAAATAATTGAACCTGATAGTGTTTTCACTCTGCCCAGTCTGTGGCATCCACTCTTTACCTTCGCTTACACGTAGATCATCAAGTGTTTGTTTTGATATACCTCTAGACTTAAACCACCCCTCAACTTTGGTATCAACTTTCATAATGGTGTCAACTCCTGGTCTTACGTAAACCTTTTCACTAGCACCTTTACGTTGGTATGTATGTAATTGAAATGTGGTATCGCAGTTGTGACAAGTACCTAGACCTCTTTCCCAATCATAGCTCGCACACTTTGCTTTTTGATTACTGGCTTTACGATTAGAAGAGCACAAGGGACAAGTCCCCTGCGTTTTACCTTCTTCTAAATCATATTGATTGAATGCATCAATCAGAAAACCATTAATCTCTGTGGTCTCTACGTTCATTTATTAAAACGGTAGATCGTTATCAGCTACAGGCGCTGGTGATTGAGCTGCCATAGGTTGACCATCACGTGGCGCAGGCTCAGGCATAACGCCATTACCCCATACAACTTTGATGTTACCTAAATAAGTCTTTGCAGACTTAGCCTCTCTTTCCTCCTTGCTTTGACTAACAACAATAGGACCTTGATTACCGAACTGATCGGGCTCATCATTAATAGATATTGATATTGGCAAGTACTTACCTTTTTTACCATCGATTATTTTATCCTTAGGTATATTACTTAGGTTTATACTGCCGGTTATTATTCCTGCCATAATTAAAGGGTTTTAGTTATAAAAAATTGATTTGGATCAAAGTCTTCTGAGTCGAAAAATAACTCATAGGCTTCAACCGCTCTTTGAACCTTGTCTTGTCCTCTTCTGTAAAAATCATCAGAACAATCAAAGATACCTATTTGATGCGTATTTTTATCTATTACTACGAATAAAAAATCCTTATCAAAAATTGTCTTGTATATAAATGCTTGACTATCATAGTTATACTTGTTTGCAGAGTACTTAAAGCTATTTATATCGTTAGTAGTCTTTAAATCTATTATTAGATTCTCTGACTCATTTATTACATCAGCTTTACCTTTCCATAATCTACCTGATATCTCTGCAATACCCGGTTCTTCATATATACAGTTGCTGTGTCTAATTAAATCACGACAGACATCGTTAGTTATAAACTTATCTGTCATCTTCTCTATCATATCAACTTCATGTTGTAGTAAACATAGTTCACCACCTGACATATCTTTGTAAACCTTTGTATTTCTTGTAGTTGCGTTTATAATCTTATACTTCTTAAGCTTATCAGGCTCAAGTATTGCAGTATGAAAATAACCACCAACTAAAAAAGCAGGGTTAGGTTGAGATGCTTGGCCTAAAGCCAAGGGATTACCGAGCAGTGTACTTATATCTGAATTACTAAGATACTTTTTACCAAAGTCTCCGTAGTAATGCTCGTCTTCCCTGAGCTTCATTAATATTTGGCTTTTGTTCATGCTAATAGAGCTGTTTCAACGTCTTTAGACATTGTATATTTAGATTTAATAGTTTGTACTGTACCTCCAGACTTTATATATTCTTTAGCCTTCTTAAAATTATCAGATGATTTAGTTAAAGGCTTACGCTCTTTAGCTACAGGAGCAGAGTTGCCATGACTATTTGTAGCATCGCTGTCCTGAGTATCATCAATAAGTAAAAGATTACCTAGTGCATATTTCTTAGCATATGAAGAAGCACTACCGAACTGTTGTGGAGTTTGCATACCTTTCTGATTCAAGTCAACGCCGACTATAGCTGTTGCATGTATAGCACTTTTGCCATCGCTAATACGAGCATCTGATTGAATAACAGGTATTGACATCTCTGTAATTAATGTTTCATTGATAGTTACAGTAACGCCTAGTTCTAAAAGGAAAGGCTTTATAGCCTCTAAGATGTCTTCAGCACTACGAAAGTTGTATTTGCCGAAGTTGTTAAACCTACTTTTCTTCGATTTAAATTTGGTCTGCATTTCTGCTAGTTTTTGGTTTAATTCCATATTATATAATTTAATTGTTTAATATATTATCCTTTGGTATTCGTATTTGGTTTATAAACTACATATAATCTAATACTTGTTCAGGGTCTACATTGTTTATTAACTTATCGACTGCTTGTCTTTTAAGTTGAGATACTCTAACAAATGCACTAGATCCTTTTAAACCTAATGTATCTGCTATTGACTGTGCTGATTGTTTTTCACAGTCTAATCCATAACTTAATCTAAGCACTTGATACTCTTTGCTATTTAAATGTCTTCTCAATAACGATGATAGATAAGCATTTAATAAATCCATATTATACGGTTCTGACTTATCTTCTACTTCATATACTGAAGCACCATCACCCATTGTATCATCTGTAGATAAAAATATAGAGTTGAAGAACATAGCAACCATCTTCTCATCTTTACCAAAGTTCTTACGTATATCATTTAACTTATGTTCAGGTATACGCATATCACCTCGATACATATCTATTGATCTTCTGATTGCACCTCTTATTCTTTTTGATAAGAAAGACTTCATGGTCTTTTCTTTATCTTCTGATAAGTTAAACACGTTCCAATCTATCCTATCTACAGCTTTAACTAAACCTACACTACCTTCTTGTATTATATCTAGTACGTCTAATGTACCTGATGCTTGTGCAGCGGTTGAAAACTTTTTAGCGATATTTTCTACAAGAGGCATAAATTTTGTTATTAATTGGTTTCTAGTTAATTGCTCATAATCTACGTCAGGCAGAGATTTTATAGTTTGCTTAACATCTTCTTTATATAACCTGTATGTATTTATATTATATTTCTTCATTTTGAATATTAAGTATATCCTTTTCTCTTTTTAACTCTTTGTCCATATTTCTATGAATAGTTCTTGAGGAACAACCTAATATTCTAGCTAAGTTAGCTATTGTAATTCTTGTATTTGAGTTATTAATTTCTAACATACACTCATATATGTCATCATTATTAACCAACTTAGACTTACCTATTAACTCTCCAACTATCTTTAACTTCTTCTTTGTAGATAAACCAGTAGAGTCTTTAAATATAACTTTTCTTAATTTATTTTTTGGTGGTTCATCCAAATCAGAGTTAAGAACATCAGATATCATATTGTCTTTAATGTTGTCCTTAACTGTAAATGTAATGAATCCATTGTCTTTATTGCATATATAATCTATTATTTTTTTCATGCTGACCTCAGACTCTGATTTATTAATATAATATAGAACATACATATGCCATTTAAGAGACTTATAAGATGTAATCTTAGCTTTACTACGAAACAGATCATAACACTGATGTGTACCTTGTTCAAAGAAATAACCCCAATAAAAAGTTTTTGTAGGTTTATCCGATGTTGGAAACATCTTATATATAATTTTATTACGATGTAAATATTCAAGATTTCTATGTGACATTAGCCCCTTACCCTATTATATTAATACCCTATTGTCACACATACTGTTTAGGTATATCAGTCTTAACAGTTTCATTACGATTAGCTACATTTTTTTTGTCTCCGACATAATATTTCCAATATGCCTTAACAGTACATTCATCTTTATACTCATCAGGCATACACTGCGGTGGATCCTCAAAACCTGTATACAATATACCTCCAGGTAAATAACTTAATACTTTTTCACAATCTTTGATTGTCTTATGTATTTTACCATACCTAATGGTATACTGTTTACCTAGCTCTATCATATGACTGTATAACCAAGCATAATTCTCTGCTGATCGTCTGGCCCACATACTAGAAGGATGATTGACGTGTGCTTTTTTATAAGGTATATGATGGCATTCATAATCCAACATATGCATCCTGTGAGCCGTACACAGCATCTGGGCTGATTCTAAGATCATCTTAACAACATGTTTATTATATTGATGTCTTGCGGCTTTTATTGGGTCTCGGTCTAAATAAAATATATTCATAATAATATTATCCTGTAGTGTTCGTATTTAATTTATTTTAGCTTATTAGTTTAATCTTTACGTTTTTCCACTTACCTAATTTTCTAGTATCTTCTACAAGAAAATCTATTGAGTCTGTATATCTCTTGTTCATTACATCTTGTATTTCCCAAGTGCCATCTAAATCTCCTGCACCTGATACCTCGATACACATACCAAACTTATAACCTCGTTTTAACATATCCTGTGAAACAGCAACCCATCGGTGTTGTTCAGGACATCTTTCATCAATTCGTGCGCCTGAGGCTGTTATAAGGGGCGTAGAATCTGTTTGTTCGGGTACAGCATTGTATACTGTAGCTGTAACCATTAATATTCCTAATATTTTAGATATTACCATTGTTTCGTTTTTCGTCTTCAATTTGATCAAGTTTATCATTGATCTTGTCTACCTTGTTCTTAATTATAGCAGCCTTCTCATATTCTTCTTTGTCTTCATATAAATTCATCAATGTCATTAGCCTAGCTAATTCACCAACCAGAATCTCTTCCTGAGACAACTGCGTATTTAGTAAAGTAAATAGTACATCATTTATATTAAATAAATCTTTATCCATCTTATGCTTAGCTTCAAGCATCTTTTTGATAACAATATCTGCTATCTCTTGTTTTTCTTTATCTGTCATATTAATCTTCCATTGGATATTTATCTAAGAACTCTTTATCATTATCTTGTAGATAATAAAATTCATCTTGAAGTACATCATCAAAATGACATTTTTCATATATATCATCCTCAATATACATTTCAATACCTTCTTTACGTATCTCTTGTATAAGTATTTGACATAAGTCATGGTCATACATGCAAACATGCTCAGATAAATATAAAGCGCCATTACTTGGTTCGCCATTAAATTTAGCTACGTATAAATCGTAACCATCTCTAGTTATATCTGAATACATTACATATTCTGTATTGCCTTGATCATTATAATCGTGTGTGATTGTTGTTCCGTAATGATTGAGCACGGCTGCTACTTTTTCTTCGGTTTCCATGGTTTAAATTTGAATTGGTTTGTATAAATATATTATCCTATAGTAATCGTATTTAATTTATAAATTGAGCTATGAAAGCTATGATGGTAATAATATCTATCACAGCAAAAAGCACAAAGTCAATAAAATTTTCCTTTTTATTTACCCAGTCTTTGTAGCAGTTTAGAGCTAACATACTGAATATCAGTATTATAAGTAGTCCGTAAATGAATAAAATAAATTTAATTTCCATATTAAAATAACATTTTAACTTTCTTTTTATTATTACATTTACCACATTTAACTCTATATATTCCATTAAATGCATTACAGTGACAACACTGCCAAGCTAATAATCCCATAACTTTTAATTTAAATTGCTGTAAGAGGAGGATTCGAACCTCCAAAGTAACATATGTTACTACTACCGAGATAGGGTAGCGTGTCTGCCAATTCCACCACCTTACAGTTAACTAACTAAATAAACACTACTACTAAATAGTACTATAAAAATCTTCTGATTGAATCGTTATTATAGTCGTTTTCAAGACTATCTATTTTCTTTAATATTTTAGTACATAAACCATTATCTAAACCTTGGTTTTGATTCTCAGCTATAGTTATAGGTAGCTTTTTAGTATCTACGTGAAGGTTAAATGGCCAATATGTTATGCACAAATCTACAACTCTTTGATCAAAAAGATCTTTATCTACGAATAAATTTTCGTGTATTGAGAAGTCTGTGGCGTTTTTAAGTGTATAGCATGGCAACTGACAAGCAGTCATACCATATATAACTTCATATGATATTTTGTAACTGTCTAGTTGATCTTGATCTAGGTTTTTATATACTATAAGCTCAAGCTTTTCGTAAACCCGTCGTTGTAAGCTATTCATATTCTCTTACGATTTGTAAACCTAATTGGTGTGCTGCATAGTTAACGTGCTTGCTGGTAGTAACTGAATACCACTTAGGTACAATTAGCTTACCATCAGATATTGTAGCAACTTTAGTATTATAACTCCATATATCACCATCGTGCATACGTAGATTTGTTTTATATCTATTAAATGTTCTCATTTATATATTGCTTTTAAACGTTCAAAATCTTCTTTAACTTGATCTATGGTCATAGTCTCATATAACTCTCTAACATCTGGTACATTACTAAGTGACATATGATTTGATTCAAGGGATAAATGTATAATAGTATTTACCATGAATCTCTTATTAACTTTTATTTCGATTTCATCATTCATATTTATATTATCCATCTTTGTTCGTATTTGATTTGTATTTAATATTCTTCATCCTTTGAGCACCGTAAATCCAATCTTTTATTTTATTAGAGAAAACAAAATTATACTTACAAACTCTTGACTCAGGTTCATTGTAATATATTGTATCAATTTGTTTTGGTGTTTTCTCCATTTATTTGCTGTTGTTTTTTTAATTTCTGTCTTACTTTAGCTTCTCTCCATTTATCTCTTCTTAATTTATTCTTACTACCTAACCAATCTTCTAGTTTGTTTGAGAATATAAAATTAAAAGAGTTGTCTACTATAGGTGTGTCTCTACCTTTAATGATAGCATTTATATTTGCTGTTGCAAAAACTGGATCGTTTACACCCATTTCTAATCTTTTATTTTTAGCACTGTATTTAGAGCCACAGTATGGTGAACAGAATTTACGTCTAGTATGCATTTTGCCACATTCAAGGCATGGTTTTATATCTTCCATCGGTTTGTTTAGTACAGTTTTTGTTTTCATATTCTTCTAAGTATTGTTGCATTTTCCATATGTCTTCAAACAATATCCTAACGTAAGTATAATTACCATTTGGTGATGTTATCTTTTTCTTAGGATTTATCTGATATAAGATTAAGTTTTTAGTGTTGTTTATCTTACGTTGTAATGCATATGGTTGCATATGTTTAGTGTAGTCAGGATCATTTACCCAACTAGGACTTACTCTGATATAACCTGTGTTAGGATATATCACACCTATGCGGTTATCTTTTAACCTATAGTACATAGCTTGAGTTTTAGGTACAACTTTTATCAGCTTCATATTCTATTTGGATTAGGTGGATAATCATCACTTACAACTAAGTTCTGTAATCTTTCAGACAAATCATCGCCTAGCAAATCACGTACTGTATTTATATCTTGTAAATATATAGGTTTATTAGCTAACAGTTTTTTTAGTGTATTGTCTACAACTGTTAGATCTTCGCGAAGTATACTCAACCTACCTTGTATGTCAGAGTATATTCTTATTAGTCTTTTATCACGTTCCATAAAATGCCATTCAGGTTTAATCATTAAAAAAAGAATTTATATATTGATATAATAAGTGTTATTATCATACAGAAATATAGTATTTGTACTATTGTACCTACAAATCTAATCATAATATTTCGCCGTGTATAGCATTTGCCTTCTCTATTTTATCAAATAAATGCTTAGGCATATACTCATAATATAATTGTTTTACATCATCGGTGTTACCGAGTTCATCCATAGCGTCATAGATAGCTCGCTGTGACTGTACGCCATTGATCCATTTGCTGTGATCGTCACTGTAGTGGTAGTACCAATCATGTGACTTAAGTAGGTTAATTAAAGTAGTGGTGTCCATAGGTTTATTTATTTATTTGTTTATATATATATTATCCGTAAGTAATCGTATTTATATTATAAATACTCTTTAATGAATAGTTTATTATTTAGTATCTTCATCAGTTGTTTGGTCAGGTACAACTGTATAAAATCTTGTTTGAAGATATGTTTTAATATCTTCAGTAGCATCATAGTCTAAGCATATGTTAGATATTGAAACTTCATTGTTATATCCTATTTCAAAATCAGGCTCGTAGTCGTTTATATTATCAGCTGTTGAATCTAATATAGTTGACACTATGTCAGCTATATCTTGAATCATTATTTCAAGATCACTTTCTAATATTTTAGGTTTTTCTAGTATCATAATATCTTCGTTTAGTGAATTTATTTGGTTTCTCATTCGCTCGTTAGCAGTATTATTATATTCTATTTGTCTAGTAAGATCCTTGATCTTTTCTTCTATTTCTTGTTTATTCATAGTTAATCTAATTTAAGTTTACGTAGTATTTCATCTCTTTCTTGTAGGTAAAATTTAGGACCAATGAGTAGATTCTTATCAGGATATTGCTCGTGATACTCTACTACATCATCATGTAATTTAGTTAAATGACTGTTTATACATTCAGTTAACATAAGCTTTTGGAAATGTGTTAATTTATTCATATATATATTATCCAAAGTGTTTCGTATTTATTTTATTTTGTGAGTTATATCTCTTGGATCATAAGTTTTACCTTCTGAGCCATAGTCTGTTAGTGCATATAAATCAATTCTATTTTTCTTAGAAAAAGCAATTGCTTCTTCAAGGTCGTCAAACTCATAATCTTCTTCGTGATAATCACCATCATCTGTGTGAGGTCGTAGTTCTACATTATATCTTTTCATCTTCGTCAAATTCTAGTTTAATATTATACTCATTTGCCACTCGCTTCATTAATATTGTAACGTAGTGTTTTTTATCTCTTGTCATTTCACATATAAAACCTGACAAGTAGTCAAGTGCGTCTATACACTCTGAATGCTCAACCTTATTTATCATGTTCTTTTAATTTAAAGTAGTTGTTTAGTATGTTATCTATTAGTAACTCGTCTGCTTGACTGCCGAAGTTGATGTTGTGTATAGCAACTTGACCTTTGTCACTGAGTATGTAGTCTGGTTCATAGTCATTTATATTATCTGCTACATCTTCAAGAAACAATTCTACTGCTTCTCGTATCTCTGCTGAAAGCTTTTGCCAATGTTCTGCGGGTATTTCTATTTTATTTTCCATATTTAAATTTAATTTCTGCATTGTACTTGTCTTGAGATTTAGCTTTTACACCTACTATTCCATAATAATAGCCATCGCTTAGTAAGTGCGTAAGCATACCAAAATTAGTTACAAAAATATTTGATTTTTTATTTTTCATATTTATATTATCCATAGTCATTCGTATTTGAATTATATTAGTCATCTTCACTTGTCCATATCTTCTTTTTAATTGATTCTATGGCTAGTGCATATTCTTCATACCTCTTAGTTTTCATCTCACCTGCATGCCAAAGAACATAGTAGTTTTCTTTAGCATAGTATAGTACTGATTCTAGTACATCTTTTTCTTTTTCAGTTAGTTGCATAATTAATATTCTTTTAAGGTACCTTTATCTTTAGAGTTCATAAACTCTTTGCCAAACATAAGTTCCATGTAGTCTTTTCTTGACATCTCTACTTTTGTTACTGGGTGATAGTATTTATTTTGCTTCATAATTCTTTTACTTGTTTAATTAGTTTGTTAAAATTATTAATGTATATTTCTGCTAAGCGAGGATCTATAGTTTCATTATCTATATCATTTCTCATCCACTCAGATAAGTCTTCTAGTGTTATTATTATTTCTGACTTAACAAAGTTTTTATGACTAATATCTTTTGCCATATCACTTATCATTTCAAGTGATGACATATATACTTCAGTTGAAACAGAGTCTACCTGTGGGGTGTATAGCATTGCTGCTAGCGCTAGTGATTTAATCATAGTTCTGTTAGTTTAAAAACTATGCTTGCGCATAGTGATTATTTTTATAAGTGATGAAAGATTTATACTCGAGAGTGGAATTGATTTTAATAAAAGCAATGTTATTAAGGAGTATTTTTTTAGGTGATATAATTTTTATGGTGTTATATTTTTTAGGCATAGTAGTAAATGTTTAAATGTTTAAAATTTATTTATATATATTATCCAATGCTATCAGTATTTATTTTATAAAACTAATAACCTAAGTGCATGTTAATTTCATCTCTAGTCATCTCATTTATTTCTTCTAAGGTAAATTTGGTATTTGCTAGCATTAGTTCTACTAGGAAATCACCATAAGGAAAATCATTCATATTTATTTTATTAAAATGTAGTCTAAGTCAAAATCATCAGTTTCTATTTTATAATTTATATTATTATAATCTAGTGAGTTAATAGTCTCACTCATATTATCTATAGTATACTCGAATAGAATATATTTATATTGTTTATAGTTTTCCATATTAAGATTATTATCAGAGAAAAACTCATCTGAGTCAGATATATAGTGTAATTCAGTATTAGGAACTAGTGATTGTAGTTTATTAAAAGTCATAGTTTTATTTATTTAAAAAGTGGATATATTATTTAATAGAAAATAGCAGAGAGCAGCCATAAGGCAAACTCTCTGACTACTAATGTTAAGCAAATTCTATATTTCTAACAAACTTTGGTAGATTATTGGAATTAGTATAGCTTTTATACTTCTGAAAGCATGCCATTGCTTCAAATCTGTCTTTTAAAGTATTATATACTTTATCATGATTATAAGTACAGTCATCACCTTTATTATTTTTAAAGGTAATTATAGTATTAGTACCAATTAAAGATTTGGAGATTATAAATCTTTTAGTAGTTTTATTATTTAATTTAGTAGTAGCCATAGTTAAATTTATTTAAGTTTAATTAATTATTTATTTCAGTTATATTATCCAACTTGGTTCGTATTTATTTTATAAAAATGCTATACATTACTATTAAAAAAAAGTGTGACATTAGGCTATTATATAATATAGAGTAACAGGCTATTGTCACAGTATTATCATTTATTAAAGCATCTAGTTTCTAATGAAAAGGGCATAGGTCTGCTATACACATCGCGGTGGGCGATGGTTACTTAGCAGTAAACTAGCTTAGCTAGTTAGCTTAAGCTATTAGCTGGGTTTCTATCCAGCCTTGGTCGGTGGTCATTTCTGAGGTAGCCTCAGCACCGTCCAGAATCATGACGAAATCCTCATTCTCGTATAAGCTACGGTCATGAGTGAAAGTCGCATACAACTTACCATCGTGTACTCGCTCGCACTCGATAGTTAGCAGACCTTCATGATCCAGGAAATTAAACACACAGTTGCCAAATTCAGCAACCAACATACCTGCAGGTGATGCAGGATTTTTCAACTCAAACGGCTCCATAAGCATGGGGTTTAAGGTTCTGTGGCAAAATCGCCGTACAATTGTTTATTGGTATTATTATTATATTATTTAATTATATATATTATCCAACTTTATTAGTATTTATTTTATAAAAAAATAACTAACCAGTGGTGTATAGCACTTACTTACTTACTTTAATAAGCAACTACTTAACAAAAAGTAGCTGCGTTTCATAAAGTTCTGACTGTCGGTCATACAACTCACTGACTTCGTCAGCACCATCGAGCATGTCCTCAAAGTCGTTGTTTTTATACAGATCAAAGCTATGCTTTATTATGCAGTAGATCTGATCACGATCTTCATCTATGTATGAGCAGCTATCGAATGCTCTATCTCTAATCATTAACTCAAGGTTGTTACCAAGTATTGTTTTCATTTTATTATTATAATCTATCATAGTATATTTATTTATATTTATTTATATTTATTATCCATTTAAAATAGTATTTGTTTTATAAAAGAAGCTTATACAAGCTCCTTCATATTCCTAACAAATACTGGTAAGTTATTGGTATTGGTATAGGATTTATATTTTGCAAAGCAAGGCATATCTTCAAACCGTTGTTTGTGTGCGTTATATACTTTGTCGTGGTCGTACGTTACCTTATTACCTTTGTTAGTAGTGAAGGTTATAATGGTATTAGTACCAATTAATGTTTTACGAATTACAAATCTTTTAGTAGTTATGTTTAAAGTTTCCATAGAATTCTCGTTTAAAGTTTAAAATTTATTTATTTATTTATTAATTATATTATCCCTTTATATTAGTATTTATTTTATAAAATTCTTAATTTAAAAAAAAGAGATAAGTTATTTATTATATATATATTATCCATGACGAGTCGTATTTAAAATATAAAAATGCTATACATAAGAGAGGAAAAAAGATAAAAAGTTATAAGTAAATTATATAGTAGTAGCTGTTGTGTAGTGTGGTGTAAAGGGTAAACGCAAAAAAATATAATGAAAAATGTGAAATGTAGGTGGGGGTGGGGTAAATAAAAAGAGTTTGTGTTTTGCTTTGTAAATTTAATAATGTAGGTATAATACAAAATCCCTATATTTCTAAACTGTGACATTAGGTAGTTATAGTATAGAGTAAGGGGCTATTGTCACACTGTATTAATAACAGTTATTTCCATGTAATAGTATCTTATAGACAAAAAGGTAAAAACATTATGGCAAAACCTAAGAAAAAGGGTGGTCCTAAGCAAAAGCTAAGTGCTAAGGCTGCGGCTGCTAAGAAGGTACGTGACAAGAAGAGGGCAATGAGGGCTGATCGGCGTGCTAAAAAGGCTGATTCACAGAAAAAGCATCGAGATAATCCATCTATGAAGGGTAAGGACTACGACCATAAGGACAATAAATTTAAAAGTGTTAAGGCTAATCGTGGAAACGATGGAAAAGGGACTAAAAAAGAGGGTTTTAGCACTAAAATTATGAAAAAAACTTAATAAAAATGACAGCTTTAATGAATACAGGTGATTTTATTGCCTTAATAACAATATTGATAGTGTTGCTAGCGGGTATATCTGCTTTACATGTTATGATTAACGATAAAAAAGAGTAAATGGCAAGAATTAGTACATATATAAGGGATATAGAAATATCGGCTGATGATATAGTCATAGGTTCTGAATATAATGGTACAGATTCTAGTAATAGACCTGTATACACTACTAAGAATTATCGCATGTCTGACTTGCAGGAGTTTTTTGGTGGTGGAGATTTTACAGCATCATCACCTATAGTTATAGGAATTGATTCTGAAGATGGGCATAGAAACTGGGAACACGCCGCACAACTACTAACTAAACAAGATCCAAATCCTGGAATTATTTTATATGCTAAAGATAATTATGGTAATGGTACAACTAGTAACACACCTCATATATTTAGTGCTATAACCAGTGTAACTACTAACACTACTGGTCATTTAACTAATTACACTTTAACTGAATTTACTATGCCTGAAGAGTATAGTTTTAATGTTATTGGTGATGCGAGTGTTAATCACAGTGGTAGTGGCTCTGTAGATAGTCAATCCCAGACAATAAACTTTGAACAAACACTAACTATTAGTGGTGGAGATGCATGGATAAGTACATTAAGCTTAGATTCAGCTGCTGATAAAGTTTCTATATATCACAATGATGTATCTAGAACTAATGCATCTATTTCGCCTAACAAACAGTTGGAAGACGACAGTACTTTCAAGGCAGCAGCACCTGTTTCAAATACTGATAGTAATGGTGTAACCACTACAACAGATGCTGTGATAAGTGATGCTAAGGGTCACGTAATAAAGGAGCAGATACACACATATATATTACCTGACTATAAATTTAATATAGCAGCTGATAGTACTAATAATCCTGCTGTGGGCAATCCCGCTTTCACAACATCTATAGATATACATAGTACTAGTGGTACAGCTTTAGATACATTAAACATACTTGCATCGGTACCTATAAGCTCTATAATAACTGCTGATGACACTATAACAATTAGTCATGATGAATATACAGCAAAATCTATAACTACGAATGCTGTAGATGTTTTACACACATTTGTCTCTGACGCGTACGGTCATGTTACTGAAATAACTAAAAGAACACTACCAACATTCGGAGGTGCTGATACTTCAGAAAACACTGCTGGTTCAGTAGGAGTAGTTCCTGCACCAGCTGTAAATGAAGAGCTTAAATTTTTAAGAGGAGATGCTACTTGGGCTGAAGTAGTCCAAACATCAATAACATCATCAAATGGCACTTTTGTTTCATTATCAGCTCTTAGTGCTGTAACTGGTTCCGTAACCATAGCTCCTGATTTATCTGCTGGAGGAACACCTAATTCGTCAACATTTCTGAGAGGTGACAATCAATGGGCTACTCCTCCAGGGACTTATACACTACCTATTGCCACCAGTAGTATAAGAGGTGGTATTGAACTAAGATACGACACAAACTTAAACAATGCTGCTAACGCAGCAACATCTGTTGCTGGAAGAACATATGGACTACAATTAAATAGTAATAACCAAGCAGTTATTAATGTACCATGGACTGACAGTCAGTTATCAACAGAAGCAGTTCAAGATATAGTAGGTGCAATGTTTAGTAATAATACTGAAACTAGAATTTCAGTAACTTACCAAGATGGTGATGGAACTATAGATTTAGCTGTTGATGATATGACAGCTAATGATAATACTCAAAACACTACAACATTATCATTCGTAGATAGTAATAACGATATAATTTTAAGAAACACAACGGGTGGTGCAGGAAGTGGAAGTGATGACATAAAATTTGTTGCAGGATCTAATATAACATTAACTCACACGGATGCTGATAACATAACAATAGCATCAACAGATACAAACACTACTTACTCTGCTAATTCAGGCGTTGATTTAGCTGGAACAGTTTTTAGTTTAGATGTAACATCAACCACCGCAAACAGTTTTTTTCAAATACCTTTTTTCAATAGTGCTGCAAATGCTTTAAGCAGAGATTCAAGTACTAGTAGTAGTATATTTTTTAATCCTAGCTCAAACACTCTTTCTGTAAAACAAATATCTATAGGCACAACAAGTGTTATAAATACTAGATCTATATTTAGTCAAAGTGGAAACACTTCAGGTAATTATTTTGAAATTAGATCAACCATGACTAATGGAACTGGAGGCTCAGTAGTTATAGGTGTTGCTGGAGGTGCTAATAGAATTTACTCATACAACCAAACAGGTTCAGCTAGTTCTAGTAGAAACTTTGAAATTGTAAGTAGTGGAGGTAATACCGGTGATTTTATTTTTGGTACGAATGGTAATATGACCGTTTCTAATGGGGATATAACACTTTCTAGTGGTGATATAACCCTCTCTAGTGGTGATATAACCCTTTCCAGTGGGGATGTTACTGCTGATAACTTTAAAATATCCTCTGATAAAAGGCTTAAGTCAGAAATAAAACCTATTAAAGAAGGTTTAAATGTTATAAAACAATTTACATCTTATAACTATATTAAAAGCGGTGAAAAAGAATCTGGTTTTATAGCACAAGAAGTTAGAGAAGCAATACCTCATACAGTTTATGAAAATAATGAAGGTTATTTATCTATGAGTGATAGAGGCGTTGTTGCTCATATGCATAAAGCAATACTAGAGTTAGAGGAAAGATTAATAGCAATAGAAGAAAAACTTAAGTAATATGGGTGTACCTACTGATGAAAATACTGATTTTGAAATGTTTGGAGCTAGTGACGATACAACTATACAAGGAGCTGTAAAAGCAGCTGGAGCTAATGTACAAATAAATGGTGCTAATACATTTACTCAAATAATATCTTTATCAACCCCAGCTAAATTTGAACCTATATATGCAGGTCAAACTATAACAAACTTAAATCAAGTAACCAAAGCATCTCAGTATAGAGGTTACCCTGCTGGTTCATCATCGGTATATGGTGCTTCAAACTTTGGTAGTGGAAACTTAATAGGTCATTTTGGAACTACTGGTTACCAAACATTGACCTGGCAAGTTTTTTTAGACATAGCTGGATATCTTAATAAGACCGTAACTATTGGTCCAAATACTAGTTGTTTATTTGGTTGTGGATATACTTCTGCTTCTAGAAGAAATATCTATGAGAGCATAACCGGAGGCGGAACAATAACAGTAACAAGAATGGCTGACTCTAGCACTAATAGTAATAATCAAGTTAATGATGCTGGAGATGTTGTTTTAAATGTTTCTGGAGGTACTATAGGGCATAATGGTGGAACAAGTAATACTGATGGTAATCCAATAAGAACCCTTAGCAATACTAGAGGTGTTTATACTTTTAGTATGGGACAAACGTTTTCTAAAACATTTAGTTTCAGTAATATGAGAGTTGCTGATGGTGACACATTTCAATTAGATATAACTGAAGGTTAAAAAACTAAATGAGTGTGTAACTATACTCTAAGAAACCTTGCAATATTGCAGGACCTAATTTAAAACCAATAAAACAATGACATACGCAATACACTATAGCACCAATACATGGAGCAATAACCAACAAACACAAATGACCGATGAAACTGTTAAAGAGCAGCTGGAGTACATTTCAGACAAGTCAAACTGGAGGATAGTTCAGCTACCTAATGGATTTTATCAAACCGAGTATAAAGATATGCAGAACGATAAGTTTTGGCATGATGTAACAAGAAGAGAAACAATGGAGAGTGCTGAAGCTGCTATTGATGGTAGTATCGAGCATTATAAGAAAAAGCTTTCTTTTTTAGAAGGCCCTAAAGTAGTTAAAACATTTTAAATAATAATATTATGCCAAGTGGAAAAGGTACATACGGAACTAAAAAAGGTAGACCACCTAAAAAAAAGAAAAGTAAAAAGAAATAAAACTTAAAAATAAAAAAATGCCTAGAAAAAATTCAAAAAAAGCAAGGACAACAACAACTGTTGTAGATGGACAAAAAATAAGTAAAACTGCACCTAAGAAAAAAAGAGTTACAAAAACAACACTAGCTGATGGTACTAAAGTTAGAACCGTAGATAATTCTAAAAAGATCAAAAGAACTAAAAAAAGAACAACTAGGGCACAATCTAAAGTAGACGGTATTACTGCTAGTAATGCAACTAGAGCAGGTGGTGGATTAAAAGCAAAAAAAGCAGGTAAGCTTAAGAGAAAACAAACTAAAGCTTCAAATCTAGCTGGTAAAACTAAAAAGCTTGTTGGTACTGCATCTGGTACTGCATCTAAAGGAGATTTTTTATACTCATCTAAATACGGAGATAAATAAAATATAATAACAAATAATCAATTTAATTTAATATAATTTAATGGAATATAATCAACCTAGCGAAATCGTCAAGGATTTAAACTTTGGCGACCAAGCTAAAAATAGAATATCAACCGGGGTGGATAAACTTGCTAAAGCAGTTAAGTCCACACTTGGTGCTTCTGGTAAATGCGTAATTTACGAGGATGCAAGAGGAAATCCAGTGATCACAAAAGACGGAGTAACCGTAGCAGAATCGGTTGTCTTGTTTGATCCAGTGGAAAATATAGGAGCAACTCTAATTAAAGAGGCTTCTAGAAACACAGTGAAAGAAGCAGGGGATGGCACAACAACTGCCATCGTCCTTGCTGAATCACTATTACATAACGTCAATGACGCTGATAATAATATCTCTATAAGAGATATTAAAAATGGCATGAACACAGGTCTATCTAAAATAAATAAATATTTAGATGACGAGTGTATAAAAGTTAAAGATTCAATGCTAAATAGCGTTGCATCTATATCTTGTAACAACGACCCTATATTAGGTGGTATAATATCCGAAGCATACAATAAGGTTGGAGCAGATGGTGTTGTACTTATGGAAGAATCTGAAACAGATCAAACCTACGTGGAAGTTGTAGACGGAATACAATTTGAAAGTCCATTAACATCCCCACACTTCATAACTGACAAAGACAAGCAGAGGGCTGTTTTAGATAACCCTATGGTGTTAATTGTCTCATCAGAGATAAGTAACATAAGAAAGATACAAAATGTCTTAGAGTTCATTATAAAAGGTAATAAGAGTTTATTGATAGTGGCTCAAGTAGATCAGCAGGTAAAGTCTGCTTTACTTATGAATAAAGTTAAAGGTAATATTAATGTTAATATTGTTGATTTACCAGGCTTTGGACCTACTAAGCAAGATACTATTGATGATTTAGCTTTCTTGACTGGCGCCAAGGTCATTAATGAGGAACTTGGCGATGATATGGACTTTATAGATCCTAGCGTACTAGGTAGAATTAATAAAGCTGTAACTGATAATAAGTCAACAGTTATTACAACTTTGCAAGACTTAGATGTAAAAGAAAGAGTAGAACAAGTTAAATCTTTAATTAAAAAAGAAAAGAACGGTTTTATTAAAAAGAAGTTAGATCAAAGATTAGCGATGCTATCAGGTTCAGTAGGAATCATAAAAGTAGGTGCTGACTCTAAGGTTGAATTAAAAGAAAAAAAAGATAGAGTTGAAGACGCAATATATGCAGTTAAAGCGGCTTTGAAAGAAGGAATTGTTGCTGGTGGAGGTGTAGCATTGCTTAATGCATCACAGTGTATAGCACATGATAACGAGGGCGAAAGAATTATACTTGAGTCTATCAAGGCTCCTCACTACACGATATTAGATAATGCTGGTATCTCAGACTCTGTAACTTCTGTTAAAAAAGGATTTGGCATAGATGTAGTATCTGGTAAACCAGTAAATATGATAAAGGCTGGTATTATAGACCCAGTGCTTGTTACTAAAACTGCATTAAAAAATGCTTTAAGCGTAGTGTCTACTATTGTATCTGCTGATTGTGTTATATCTAACATGAGGACAAATGAAAGCGATTAATTATTACCTTATAGTAGATGATATAAAAGAAAAGCAAAAAAAAATTGCTGGACTTATATTTACTGAAAAAACAGATGTAGATAATAGATACATTAAAGCTAGAATAATAAGTTGTGGAGATAAGGTAGAAGGTATTGAAAAATCCGATATCGTATTCTACGATAAGCATGCGGGTCACGGTATTGACTATAAAGACAAGTTATATAAAGTAATAAAAATATCGGACGTTGTTTTAGTTGAATGAAGTTAAACTCATCAGATATACGTGAAATTAATTTACTTAAGTATTATAGGCTTGTTAGAAAATGGGCTTGTAAGACTTATGGTTTAAAAGACGCTGATTTAGAGTTACTTATATATTTAGACTGTAAAGGTAGATTTACTCGTAATGAGTTTATGGATGGTATTTATACTTATACGTGGGATAAGCATCGGTGGGAAAGGTTAAAGCGGCAAGGCTGGATTGAAGTATGGAGACAACGTAATAGAACTACTATAAAGTATAGTATATTTAAAACTTCATTTAAATGCAGTCAAGTGATAAGTAGAATTTACAGGATACTTTTAGCAGAGGAAGACTTACCTTTTTCAGATAGAAGTGTTTTTCATAAAAATAAATCATATACAGATAAGGTTATGAATAAAGCCATAGATGATATGATAAAAGACAAAGATAGATGAGCGAAAAGAAAAAATTTAAAGATACTAAATTAGGTGGATTGCTGAAAAGTTTAGCACCTAAGATATTGGATGTTGCAGGTGATCTATTACCAGATGCTGGAGTACTTAGTATGGTAGGTAAAATGATAGATAGTGATCCTAAGATATCTGTTGAAGATAAAAAAGTATTACACAAGCAACACGCTGAAATGTATAAACTAGAAGTAGCTGATAGAGACTCTGCTAGAAATAGGGAAATAGAAGTTGCTAAAACTGGCAAGAAAGACTTTATGATGACATTAACCGGAATAGTTGGTTTAATGTCATTTGCTTTTATAATATATGCGGTTGTGTATGTACCTACTGTAACTGATAACGATTTGTTTGTTCATCTTATGGGTATGGTAGAAGGTGTTGTTATAAGTAACATCTTTGCTTATTATTACGGAACAAGCGCAAAATAAAACTAAATGGCTAGAATATCAACCTATGTAAGTGATACTACTGTAGAAAAAACAGATAAGTTTATAGGATCTAATTCTGGAGGTGCTACGAAGAATTTTCAGCTTAGTGATATAAGTAAATATCTTCGAGCTACAAATTCTGGTGGTGTAGGAGGTCAAATTGTTTATGTTTATCATGATAACTCATTTAACGGTACGGGTTTTAGACAACCTGGTACTATAAGTTTTAGTTCTGGTGGAGCTTCTGTTGTGGCTTTATCCAGTATAACAACAGTAAAAATAAGTAAATTTCCTAACGGTTTTGATAACCCTGCTGTAAACTTCATAAACACTTTTTTAGATGCTAATGTAATAATAGCTGATACAGAAGATCAAGATCAGTTTGGCGTTTATAACGTAACAGCAATAACTCAAGATTCTAGCGAAACTAATTTTTATGATTTATCATTAACTCACGCTAGTAGCAACGGAAATTTAAATAATTTAAAATCATATTCAATTAGTGTACTTTCAGCCGGTGATAAAAACATACTCCACACTCAGAGCTCTTCTAGCAATACGTGGACAGTTAATCACAACATGGGTAAGTATCCAAGCGTTTCAATAGTGGAATGCGACCCTACTGCTAACGAAGTAGACGGTGATTTAGTTATTGGTGAAGTTACATACAATAGCATTAATCAATTAACTATAAAATTTGCTTCACCTATAAGAGGTGTTGCTTATATAAACTAAAAGAATATGGCGTTAAAATATTTATCTAATATAGACTTAAATGGAAATTCCGTAGAAAAGTCTTTTATAAACAATTCAGTAATTCATCCAAGATCTAGTAATCCATCAGCTAATGATGGTATTGGCTCAGCTTTTCAAGTTGGTCAAGTTTATTACAATACTAGTGAAAATAAACTTAAAATATACAATGGTAGCACTTTCATAAAAGTAGGTGCAACTTATTCTTTTAGTAGTTCAAATGGTGTTTTAACTTTAAATGAAGATGGAGTACCTAAAACTCCAACTTTTACTATAACTGGAGGAAGTGGTATAACATTAGGTCATGGTACAGCCAACACAGTTGAAGTAACTGTTGCCAACTCAGATATATTAAGTTTGTTAAATAGTCTTGAATCTTCAAGTGGATCAGCAGATGAAACTATAACTATAGGTGCTGATGCAGGTGATATAGTTAATTTTAGAGGAAGTGTTATTGTTGATGGAAACTTAACTGTTTCTGGAACTACAACAACTTTAAACACAGCAACATTAGATGTTGAAGATTTAAATATTACTGTAGGTAAAAATGCAACAACAGCATCTGCCGCAGATGGGGCAGGATTGACTTTTGGTGCTTGGAGTTCAGGCACTACACCTACGTTTACTTGGATAAACTCTACATCAAAGTTAACAGCTAATAAACCTTTACAAGCTACGTCATTTCATGGTAACTTAACTGGTGATGTCACTGGAGATGTTACTGGTAATATAACAGGGGATGTAACAGGTGATGTTACAGGAAATTTAACAGGTAACGTTACTGGTAATATAACTGGTAACACAAGCGGAGTCCATACTGGAAACGTAACGGGAAATGTAACTGGAAACGTAACTGGAAACGTAACAGGTAACTTAACGGGAAATGTAACTGGTGATTTAACTGGAGACGTTACTGGAGATGTTACTGGAGATGTTACTGGTACTGTTTCTTCATTAAGTAATCACACGTTTGCCACAGATATAGGTGATGGTTCAAACGCATCATATACTGTAACTCATAATCTGGGTACAGAATCTGTTATTGTTCAGTTGTACGACAATAGCACTCACGACACTGTTATTGCTGATGTAGTTAGAACAAGCACTAATGTTGTTACTGTAAGTTTTGCAGTAGCACCAACAAGTAATGATATTAGAGTGCTTATAATCAAAGTAGCATAAATAAAATAATATGGCTCAAAAGTTTTTAAGTGACATACACCCAACAGCTGGGTTAAAAGACTCTAGTGGTGACTTAGGTGCTAGCGGCCAAGTATTATCATCAACTGGTTCAGGTACTAATTGGGTTCAAGCAGGATCTGGAGCTACAGTCATCCATGACGATCAATTTACAGCTACAGCTAATCAAACTGCTTTTACATTAAGTAATACTGTTGATGCAGAAAACAAAACGCAAGTATATATAGATGGTGCATACCAGGCTAAAGCAGGTTACACTGTTAGTGGTACTACGTTAACATTTGATACTGGTTTAGATGTAGGATCTAAAGTAGAAGTCATTACTTTTGCAACTGCAATAGCTAGTAATGCTACAGCTGTAATTAAGTTAGATGAATTTGTACCTGGTGACGCTATATCTGGTACTAGCGGTCAAAACTTTACATTATCACAAACTGTTTCAGATGAAAAGGTTACACAAGTTTACATAAACGGTGTTTATCAACACAAAGATACTTATTCTATATCCGGAACAACCTTACAATTTTCTTCAGCTCCACCCTCAGGATCTGATATAGAGGTTATAACATTTGATACTGTTGTAGCCGCTGATGGTACATTATCAGCAACAACTTTTCTTGGAGATCTCAACGGTACTATAAATACCGCCACAACCGCTACTACTCAGTCAGCAGGTAATAACTCAACTAAAATATCAACAACAGCTTATACAGATGCTAAGGTAGCAGATGCTATTAATAATGGTACTACCGCTATAGCACCATCACAAAATGCTGTGTTTGATGCTTTAGCTTTAAAAGCAAATCTAGCTGGACCAACCTTTACAGGTGTCCCAGCTGCACCTACAGCATCAGCAGGAACTAATACTACACAGTTAGCAACAACTGCTTTTGTAACTACAGGTATTTCTAATATAGTAGATTCATCACCTGCCGCACTAAATACGTTAAATGAACTAGCTGCAGCTTTAGGTGACGATGCTAACTTCAGTACAACGGTAACAAACTCTATAGCTACTAAACTTCCATTAGCGGGTGGAACTTTAACGGGAAACTTAACTATTAATAGTAAATTATCCGTTAGTAAATCAAGTACTGATTTTATTGCTGAATTTCAAAATACAAACGGAACTAATCCGTATGGATTACGAATAAAAGATGCATCAAGTCCTGCAAACAATTATCCATTATTTAGTGTATCAAATAGCGGTGGCACGGTGGAATACTTTCGAGTAAATAGTGGGACGGGCGCTGCTACTTTTAGTGGTAATGTAAGCCTAGCAGATACAAAATACATACAACTAAACAACACATCTACTGATTGGCAGTTAAGAGCAGATAATGCTGGTAGGTTTGTAGTTCAAACAACTAATGGTTCTGAACAATTTAAAGTTGGAGGATCAAGTTTGATTGAAGTAGGTAGTGGTACGGGTAATAATACTTTTTTAGTTACAAAATCTTCAGCAGGATGGTATAGCGGAATAAAATTAACCAGAGGACTCGGTGATGGTAGTAGTACTGGTAATAATAATTTTGGTATGTTGGTTACCGATAATGGTTGGGAGGTAGCAACATTTACATCACCTTCAAATAATGTTACAGGTAGATCAGCAAAACTTGTCATCTCATCGGGGGGTGATGTTACGTTAAAAGGTAATGGCACAACAAGTGCTTTGTTGTTTGGACAATCAAGTTATGCTAGAATAATAAACACATCGGGTCAAATTTTATATATTGATAGTGATACACACGAATTTAGAACCAACGGAGGAGTTAGAAAACTTCTCATCTCATCTACTGGTGAAACTACAATAATAGCAACAAGTACATCGGGTTTAATACTTGGACAAACGGGACAATCTTATTATCATAATATAAGAAATCAAGGAGATGGATTATACATTGGTGTTGATGATGGTGGGCAAGGGGGTGCGGGTGCTGATCTTAGAATTAATATAAAAGGTTCTGAAAAAATGCGCATCACATCGGGGGGTGACGTAGACGTAAAAACAGGTAAACTTTTTGTATCAAATGGTAATATTATAGGTGGTTCAGCATCTGACATAACTGGTACACATTATTTTAATAAAGGTGCTTCTGTTAATGGTGGAATTTTATATGCTGGGTCATCAACAACAGGAAGATTTAGTTTAGTAGTTCAAGCAAGTGATATGGGCTATAACAATACTCCTGCTACTTGTTTAAAAATAGGAGGAACTAATTCAACATCTAGATCTATTAGTGCGGCAGGAACTGTTAATGTAAGTGGAAATGACTATGCTGAATACATGACAAAAGCCATTACTGATGATATAAGTAAAGGTGATGTTGTAGGTATTAACTCTGATTGTTTATTAACTAATATTTTTAGTGATGCTATTTCTTTTGTTATTAAATCAACAGATCCATCTTTTGTTGGAGGTGATATTTGGGGTATAGAAAGTGAAGATGAAGATGATATAGAAGAAGCAAGAATTAAAGTAGATAGAGTCGCTTTTTCTGGTCAAGTTCCTTGTAATGTAACAGGTGCAAGTGTAGGAGATTACATAATTCCAGTAGCATCTTCTGATGGAAAAATAACTGGTGAAGCAGTTACTAATCCAACTTTTGAACAATATAAAATATCAGTTGGAAAAGTATGGAAAATAATGGAAAATGGTAATAGTTGGGTAGCTGTAAAAATAGGTTAAAAAATAAAACATGGCATTAACTAAAATAACATCACGTATATTAGATTCAAGTGGAGTAACTACAGTGGGTACAATAAGTACTGGTGTGTGGCAAGGAACTGCTATTAACCAAACTTATTTAGTTGGTCAGAGTGGTACAAATACAGGTGATGAAACACTAGCAAGAATCAATGCATTAGATATTACTGAGTTAGGTACAATATCAAGTGGTGTATGGAATGGTACAGCTATAGATCAAACATATCTTGTAGGGCAAAGCGGTACAAACACAGGTGATCAAACAACTATATCTGGTAACGCAGGAACTGTAACTAACGGTGTTTATACTGTTGGTAATCAGACGATTGGTGGTGTAAAGACTTTTAGTGGTCGTGCTAACTTTAACGGTAATATAAACGTAGTAAGTGCAAACGCTGAAATTTGGATAGGTGAAAGTACAGGTGGTGGTGGTGCTGGGTTTTTAAAATGGAATGATGCAGGTAATTATCTGTATTTAGGAAACTCATATAACTCTGCATTTAATACTGACTTAGTTATAAGTAGCATTGGCAACGTGGGTATTGGAACTACTGTTCCACAATACCCATTGCAAGTAAAATCAGGAACCAATATTAACTTTTCAATATCAACTGGTGTTGCAGACAATACAGCTGTAAGACTTAATGCTGTTAATGATGCTGTTACTGCTAATATACCGATGGAGTTTTATGCAACTAAATTCAACTTCAATAACGGCAATGTGGGTATTGGAACTACTTCGCCTAGTTCTAAGTTACAAATACATACAACAACAAATGCAGGAAATGCAGAAGTTGCTGCTTTTTTAGTTAATAAATCAACTACAACTAATACAGAAGTTAGATTAGCGTTTGCTGCTCACACAAATGATATTATAAGTACGGGTAGATATTCATATATCTCTGCTAAAAATACTAGTGGAAGTAATGGGCAAGCTTTAGTATTTGCAACAAATGCAGCAGGAGCAAGTGCAACTCCAAAACTCACCATCTCATCGGGGGGTGTAGTCAAAGTAAACACAACAGGAAGTGGAACTCAAAAACTACAAGTTATAGGTGGAATACAAAATTGGTATGATACTAATTTTAATAGATCAACTAAAGTAGGTTATGATGGTATTTATATATCAGGAGCGCAACATGGTTATTTAGATTCTCCACAAGATTGGGTATTTTGGGCTGGAGGAAGTGAAAAAATGCGCATTGCTTCGGGTGGGCAAGTGGCTATAGGTACTGGAACTAACACAACTAAATTTAGAGTTCTTCAAAGTGCAAATTCTGAGTGGACAGCTCAGTTTATTAATACTGGTACTGGTCCATATGGAGTTTCGATAGACACAACTGCTAACTCATCTAATGCATTTTCCTTTGCGGTATATACAAATAGTGGTACAGGATTATTTGTAAAAAATGATGCAAACGTGGGTATTGGAATTACTTCACCTACTGCTAAATTACATTTTAGTGCAAACAATTATGCATCAAATGCAGGTGGTAAAAATTATTCTGGTGTTGCAATAAATGCTAATGGAGGTGATATAGCCACAGGAAGAGTATTATTTCAAGGTCATGGAAGTAACGGTGTCGACTTGTGTGGCATAAATAACGAACCTAATAGGGTTGTATTGTATAATTATACAGACTCAAGGTATCTGCAAACTTGGGATCATACTGGTTCAATTAGTTTACCATACTATGCATCTAGCTCTATAACATCCTTAAATGTAACATCGGGGGGAATGTTGACAACTGCATCATCAGATATTTCTTTGAAAAAAGATATTACTAATTTAAACTATGGTATAAACGAAGTTTTAAAATTAAATCCAGTTTCCTTTTATTGGATAGATAATGATTACGGAACAACAAGAGAAATTGGATTCGTTGCTCAAGAAATAGAAAAGGTTGTTCCTGAGGTTGTTACTGAAAATAATTTAAGCAAACTCAAAGCAGTTAACTACGATAAAATCACGTCAATTTTAACCAAAGCAATCCAAGAACAACAAACCATAATAGAAGATTTAAAAAGTAGAATTGAAACACTAGAAGGATAATGGGATTAACTAAAGTAACAGGAGATTTTATAGAGACTGGTTCGATAACTCAAGGTCACTTGCATAGTAGCCATGGTATAACACTAGATCATATAGGTGATGGTAGTACAAACACTTTTTTTACTACTGCTAATGCTAGAGCTGCAATTAGTGCAACGGGATCTTTGAGTTATAATAATAGCACTGGTGTTATGTCTTTTACGATGCCAACACTAAATACTACTAATATAACAGAGGGTAATAAGTTATTCTTTACCAACGCTAGAGCTATAGGTGCTTTAACAGCAGGAACTAATATAGCAATTGCATCAAACGGTACTATAAGTTCAACAGATACTAACACTACATATTCTGTTGGTGATGGTGGTTTAACACAAAACAACTTTACTAATACGTTAAAGGGTAAATTAGATGGCATAGCCACTGGTGCTACCAATACTGCTGCACCTCATTATACATCTGCTATTGCAGTTGGTGACGGTGGTTTAACTCAGAAAAACTTTACGACAACATTAAAAACCAAGCTAGATGGTATAGCTGCTAGTGCTAATAACTATACTTTTAACGGTACTCTAAGTGGTGATTTAACTTGGGGTAATGGTTACAAATTAAGTAACGGTAACAACTCTAACAACGCTGAAGTTCTTTCAGCAGCTACAGGAGCAGCTGGAATTGTATTAAAGGATAGTGGTGGTACTTTTAAAATGCAATTGTATGGAGAAGGAGGTCATTACGGATTATTAGCATCCGAATGGGGTGGCTGGGATTTAAAAAAAGCAAATAATGGTGAGTTAACTATATATGTAAGCGGCACAGGACAAACCGCAATACATACTGGAAACTACAGCTCTTACGCTCTACCACTCTCTGGTGGTACAATGAGTGGTACTTTAACCTTAACAGGAGGTAGCGGAAGTGCTGGAACTGGACTTCAACTATATGAGACTGGGGTTCATCAATATCCTCAAGTATACTCTAATGGTAATTATGAAGCCATGTGGAACTACAGGAATAGCGGTTCACAATGGTATGTTGGTATAAGAACTTCATCTCAATTATTAGGTACAACAGGATTTCATTTTTACAATACAACTTCTGGACAAACCGTTGGTGGTTTTGATGTTAGCGGAAATGGATATGCTATTGGCTCTTACAGAGCTCCAATATTCTACGACTCAAATGATACATCATATTATGGAGATTTTGCTTCTTTAACTGAGACTTTAAAGATTAGATCAGGTAAAAATCATCAAGTAAATGCTGTAAGATGGGATACATCATTTTATGTTGCTCAATCACAACATTACTATGGTCATAGTAGTACTCAGACAATGTATCTAGGAGAAAACAACACTATAAATATTAATAGTATAGGAATAGCTAGTTCTTCACTAAGAGCCCCTATATTTTATGACTCAAACGATACTAACTATTACATTGATGCAAATAGTACTTCACGCTTAAACATAATCCAAGGAACTGAAATATACAGTCATTCTTGGCTTAGAAACCACAACGCTAACACTGGTTTATACAACCAAGCTACTGTAACACATTGGTACAGTGATGCTCAGGGTTATTTCAACATAGGAGGAGGAGCTGGAGGTCAAGGTATTAAACTTAGAGATAATCATAATTCTACTGTTCGTGGTATCTTATATTATGATACGAGTGGTAATTTTGGTTTTTTAAATTCAGGAAGTAGTTGGAGAATAAAGTGCGTGGGTGGTGATTATGTTGAGTACGATGGGTCATCAATAAGACCAAGACTTATGTATGATTTAAATAACACTGGATACTATGTTGATCCAGCAAGTACTAGTAATATATATACACTCCAAACTGCTAACTATATAAAATTGACAGATAGTGATGGTTACATATATGGAGGTTCAATAAGTACTAGAAGTGGAGCAAGAGCGATACACATAGGATATAGTGGTACTTGTATTTTTCAAGGAGAAAGAACCGATGGTAGTTCATCAGCTTTCATAGTAGCAGCCTCAAGTACTCAAACATATTTTTACTCTAGAGTATCTGGAGGAAGTACTGTTGGAAGACGATTTTTATTTATGCAGGGTAATACTCTAGCATTTGCTTGTGAGGCAAGTAGATATGTAACCTTCTACAATGGTCATGGTAACTCATCTGATCGATTATTCAAGAAAAATATAGAGGATAGTAGCTATGGTTTATCAGAAGTAAATAGTTTAAAACCAAGAAGATTTTATTGGAAAGATGAAACTAAATCTAAAGTAAAACAAATAGGTTTTATTGCTCAAGAACTTGAAGAGGTACTGCCAGAAGCAGTTCGTGGGCATGAGGGCAATAAATCAATAATGGATAATAGTTTGATTCCAGTACTTACAAAAGCAATTCAAGAATTATCACAACAAATTACCGATCTAAAAGCAGAGGTCGAATTATTAAAACAATAAAACAATGGCAACAACATATACATGGACTATAACAGGACTTAAAAAAGCACCATCGCTAAATGGATTAGATGATGTCGTAACAGGAATTAAGTTTAAATACAAGGGAGTTGATTCTGATGGGAACGAGGGAGTTTTTGATGGAGCAGTTCCAGTTGGAGCACCTAATTCAGATAGCTTCATAGCTATAGATAAATTAACGGAGGCTGAAATAATTGAATGGGCAAAAGCAAATCATCCTGTAGATCATATGCAAGAGATGATTGCAAAAATTATTGAAGATAAAAAAGCACCTAAGAGCGATGATTATACACCTACTTGGGTAAAGGAGGAAGATTTGGACGAAGCACCTAGACCAGAAACAGATTAATATGGCTATATCATACGAATTATCAATAAAAAATATCGATGCAGCACCTACAGAGGGTGACTTACAAGATGTAGTGAAAATTATTCACTATATGTATACTGGCAAAGAGACTATTGATAGCGAAGATTTTCATGGATATGCTATAGGTGCAGTAGAAATTAACGCACCTAGCTCTGATTCATTTACATCATTTGCTGACTTAACTGAAGAACAAGTTACGGCTTGGGTAGAACCAAAGTTAGACTTAGTAAGCATTAAGGCTGATATAGCCTCTCAAATAAAAACACAAAAAAATCCACCAACAGTAGTAAAATCAAATCCTTGGGGTGGTGAGGATGAAATTTAAACAAAAAACAATGGTGATAGCATATACATGGAACTGTAAAACAGTTGATACATATCCTAAGAAGGATGATAAAGCAGACGTAATCTTTAATGTACACTGGAGACTAACTGGTGTTGATGATACGGAAGATAAGAATACAGGAGATTCTTATGGAGTAGTCTCTTTAGATACTGAGGATTTGAGTACCTTTACAGCTTTCGCTGATATAACTGAAGAAGATGTAATTGCTTGGGTGCAAACAGCACTCGGTGATGAGCAAGTTGAATCTATTAGAAATAGCATCAATGCTCAGATAGCAGAGAAAATCACGCCAACAGTAGTAACAAAAACAATTGGTGTGTAATACCTATTTATAAGTAAATTAAATTTAATCATATAAAACAAAGTAAAATGGAAGATATAGTATTAAAAATTAAAGAAGACGAGTTAAAAGAACTACAAGGTAGGGTCAATATAATTAATCAAGGTCAATTACAGATTGGACAGTTGGAAACTCAAAAGCATAACATGCTTCATGAGTTAGCTACTAGCCAAACAGTGTTGAAAGAAATACAGGATAAGTTAGAGAAAGAGTATGGTAAAGTATCTATCAATATTCAAGATGGAACTTATGAACCAATTAAAGAAGATGAGCAGCAAGCTAATACGTAAAATTAGTATTGGTAAAGATTATAAAAATGAAGCTATGCATTACTCCGTGGGCCAAGAGGTCTACGGAGGGCATACAATTTGTAATATTATAGAAGAAGACGATAAGTACAGTATCTATATCAAGAAAGAAAAAGATGTTTTGATATGGAAAGACTTTAATAAAAATATGGCTGTATCTGTTGAGTATAATCTACAGTATTAATGAAGAGTATTTATGATTTTATAATCGAACCAAAGAATACTAGATACAACAACACTAAGAAAGTTGGTGATAAAGAACTTGTATTAAATACAGAGATTTTTAATCATCAATACGTTAGTAGAGAAGCAGTTATAAAACATTTACCATTAGCTATAGAAACTGAATTACAAGTAGGTGATGAGATTATAGTTCATCATAACGTATTTAGAAGATGGCATAACGTGCACGGTGAAGAAAAAAATAGTAGAAGTTTTCTAGATGAAAACACTTATTGTGTTAGGGAGGATCAAATCTTTTCTTACAAAAGAAATAATAAGTGGTACGCTATAAAAGGGTTTTGCTTTGTAAAGCCCATACATCAAGACGGTAAATTTGATATTGATAAGGAGAAACCATTAACAGGTGTTATGAAACTAACTAACGATGAGTTAATTAGTTACGGTATAAACAATGGTGATCTTGTAGGATTTCTACCTAACAGTGAATATGAATTTGTAATAGATGGTGAAAGACTATACAGAGTTATGACTAATTTTATTTCAATCAAATATGAATATCAAGGAAACGAAGAGGAATATAATCCAAGCTGGGCAAGTAGCAGTTGAGGAATTAATTAAGGTAGCCAAGGAGGCAATAGTTGATTCAGATGACGATATATCTGCTGATAGACTAAAGAATGCAGCAGCGACTAAGAAACTAGCTATCTTTGATGCATTTGAAATACTTAATAGAATACAAGAGGAAGAGAATATATTAGAAAATAAAGTACCTGTTGATACAGATAAGGATGTATCGTTTGGTGGCTTTGCTGAAAGGAGGTCTAAATAATGTACGAACAAACTTTATATGAGGTTATAGAACCAATAAAGAAAAGTACTATATCTAGACTCAACAGAACCAAGAAATGGAATTACGGTTATAACAAAGAGCATGATGTTGTTGTTATTAGTAAGACAGGCAAAATCGGCGATGTGTATAGCATACAAGGATTAAAAATTGCTTTGCCAAAAGCTGAAGCTATAGTAAAGTTTAAAAGCAACAAGTTCGAACCAAAAGAATATCCTAAGGAATTAAGTAAAATTAAAACCATATTTGATTGGAAAGAATATCCTAACGACTTTAAAGAGAGATACATAGAATATATAGAAGATGAGTTCAAAATTAGAGATGAAGGCTTATGGTATTATAACAACAATATTTCTACTTATATTACTGGCTCTCATTACATGTACTTGCAGTGGAGTAAGATTGACGTCGGGAAACCAGACTTTCGCGAGGCCAATAGATTATTCTATATATTTTGGGAAGCCTGTAAGGCCGATGTACGATGTTATGGAATGTGTTACCTTAAGAATAGACGGTCAGGGTTCTCTTTCATGGCGAGTGGTGAAACCGTTAACCTGGCAACAATATCCAGTGATGCACGCTACGGGATTTTGTCCAAGTCTGGTCCCGATGCTAAAAAGATGTTCACTGACAAAGTCGTGCCAATATCCGTCAACTACCCGTTCTTCTTTAAACCGATCCAAGACGGTATGGATAGACCTAAAACAGAGCTTGCTTTCAGAGTCCCAGCATCAAAACTTACAAGACGGAGTATCACGAGTACTGACAAACCAGAAGATCTACAAGGCTTGGACACAACCATCGACTGGAAGAACACGGGTGATAACTCCTACGATGGAGAGAAACTCAAACTCCTCGTTCATGATGAATCAGGGAAGTGGGAAAGGCCGAACAACATACTCAATAACTGGCGTGTCACCAAAACAACGTTAAGATTAGGTAGTAGAGTAATAGGTAAATGTATGATGGGATCCACGTCTAATGCTTTAGACAAAGGTGGTGAGAATTTTAAGAAACTATACAGAGATTCCAACGTAGAAAAAAGAAATAAAAACGGGCAAACAAGTTCTGGTCTTTATAGTTTGTTTATTCCAATGGAGTGGAACTATGAAGGATTTATAGATGAATATGGTTACCCTGTTTTTGATACACCAGACAATGAGGTAAAAGGACCTTTTGGTGAATACATAGACATTGGTATATTAGAGCATTGGCAAAATGAAGTTGATGGTTTAAAAAATGATCCAGATGCATTAAATGAATTTTATAGACAGTTTCCTAGAACAGAGGAACACGCGTTTAGAGATGAAACTAAGAATAGTATATTTAACTTAACTAAAATATACGAACAAATAGATTATAATGAAGACATATCAGGATCTTCAGTAGTTAACACAGGCAGTTTTCAATGGGTTAACGGTATTAAAGATTCACAAGTTATATTTTATCCAGACCCAAAAGGTAGGTTCAAAATAAGTTGGATACCACCTGCTCACTTACAAAATAGAGTTGTTGAACGTAACGGTTATAAGACACCGGGCAACGAGCATATGGGTGCATTTGGATGTGATAGTTATGATATTTCGGGGACGGTCGACGGGCTAGGTTCCAAAGGAGCACTGCATGGACTCACCAAATTTTCCATGGAAGATGCTCCTCCTAATCACTTTTTCTTAGAATACATTGCTAGACCTCAGACTGCTGAGATGTTCTTTGAAGATGTTTTGATGGCATTAATATTTTATGGTATGCCAATACTAGCTGAGAATAACAAACCTAGACTTTTATATTATTTAAGACGTAGAGGTTATAGAGGTTATTCTATGAACAGACCTGATAGAAGTTGGAACAAATTATCTACTACAGAAAAAGAGATTGGTGGCATACCCAACTCTAGTGAGGACATTAGGCAAGCACATGCAGCAGCTATTGAGATGTACATACAAGAACACGTTGGTTTAAAAACTAATGGCAACTACGGCGATATATATTTCAATAGAACATTAAATGATTGGTCTAGATTTGATATAAATAATAGAACAAAATTTGATGCAGCAATAAGTTCAGGTTTAGCTGTTATGGCTTGCAATAGAAATTTATATGCACCTAATGTTAAAAGAGAAAAACAAAATATAAATATTAGCTTTTCAAGATATAAAAACGAAGGAAGCTCATCAACAATAATAAAGTAAAAATATGGCCGAGTCAATTAACAAAAATTTATTTCCTAGTCAAACGGTAAGTGATATTGAAAAAGTTAGCTTTGAGTATGGACTTGAAGTTGGTAAAGCTATTGAAAACGAATGGTTTGGATCTGAATCAGGCACTAACAGGTTTAAAAGTAACGAAACTAGTTTTCATAGGTTAAGATTATACTCTAGAGGTGAACAATCTATACAGAAATATAAAGATGAATTATCTATAAATGGTGATTTATCTTATCTAAACCTAGACTGGAAGCCAGTACCTATTATAACTAAATTTGTTGATATAGTTGTTAATGGTATATCAGAGAGAACATATGATATAAAAGCTTACTCTCAAGATCCCTATGGATTACACAAGAGAACTAAATATATGAAAGATATATTAGTTGATATGAGAACAAAGGATATGACTAAGTTTGTTTTTGATCAAACAGGTGTAGATACATCTAATACAACAGAAGAAGAATTACCTGGATCAAGAGAAGAACTGGATTTACACATGCAATTATCTTACAAGCAATCTGTTGAGTTAGCAGAAGAACAGGCTATAAATACTATTTTAGATAAAAACAGATATGAATTAACTAGAAAAAGAGTTAATCAAGATTTAACAGTTATTGGTATAGGTGCTGTTAAAAATACTTTTTCTAAATCAGAAGGAGTTAAGGTTGAATATGTTGATCCATCAAACCTTGTTTATTCTTATACAGAGTCTCCTTATTTTGAAGACATATATTATGCTGGTGAAGTTAAGGTTATACCTATCAATGAGTTAAAAAAAGAATTTCCAGAACTATCAGAAGAAGATCTTAGAGATATAATGGAACAACCTCACTCTAAGAAAAATGGTTATAGTAGAACGCACTTAAACGATAGTTACGTAGATAGAAACCAAATAGAAGTTTTATATTTTAATTATAAAACTTATATGAATGAAGTTTATAAAGTTAAAACAACTGGGTCAGGTGCTAGCAAGGTTATAGTAAAAGATGATACTTTTAATCCTCCAGAAGAACTATTAGATGAAAACTTTGAAAAAGTATCTAGATCACTAGAGGTTTTATATGAAGGAGCTTTGGTTTTAGGTACTAAAAAGTTATTAAAATGGGAGATGGCTAAAAACATGATGAGGCCAAAAAGTGATAGTTCAAAAGTTAAAATGAATTATTCTATAGTAGCTCCCAGAATGTATAATGGTAAAATAGAGTCTTTAGTTGGTAGAATAACTGGTTTTGCTGATATGATTCAGTTAACTCATCTTAAGTTACAGCAGGTTATGTCTAGAATGATACCTGATGGTGTTTATTTAGATGCTGATGGTATAGCAGAAGTTGATTTAGGTAACGGAACAAACTACAATCCTCAAGAAGCACTAAATATGTTTTTTCAAACAGGTAGTATTATAGGCAGATCTCTTACATCTGAAGGTGATATGAATCCAGGAAAAGTGCCTATACAAGAAATAGCAAGTGGTAATGGTGGGGCTAAAATGCAGAGTTTAATACAAACTTATAACTATTATCTACAAATGATAAGAGATGTAACTGGATTAAACGAAGCTAGAGATGGTAGTATGCCAAGTAAAGATGCTTTAGTAGGTATTCAAAAGCTAGCAGCTGCAAATTCTAACGTTGCAACAAGACATATACTAGATGCTGGTTTATTTTTAACATCTGAATTAGCTGAAGGACTTTCTCTTAGAATATCTGATATAATAGAATACTCACCTGCTAAACAAGCTTTTATACAAAGTATAGGAGTACATAGTGTAGCAACGCTGGAAGAAATTTCTAACTTGCATCTACATGACTTTGGTGTATTTATAGAACTAACACCTGATGAAGAGGAAAAACAGATGTTAGAAAACAATATACAAGTTGCTGTAGCGCAGAAAGGTATAGATCTTGAGGATGCTATTGATCTTAGAGAAATAAAAAATATAAAACTAGCTAATCAATTATTAAAAATTAGAAGAAAGAAAAAACAAGAAAGAGATCAATTAATACAACAACAAAATATTAATGCACAGGCAGATGCAAACGCTAGATCTCAAGAAGCAGCTGCTCAATCTGATATAAGAAAGCAACAATCTTTAGTAGCTATAAATACAGAATTAGAGCAGGTTAAATCTCAATTAGAGTCTAAAAAAATGAATCAGGAAGCTCAGTTAAAAAAGCAATTAATGCAACTAGAATTTCAGTTAAACATGCAACTGCGAAAAATGGAAGTTGAAGCTACTAAAGGTAAAGAAACTCAGAAAGAAGACAGAAAAGATGAAAGAACTAAAATACAAGCAAGTCAACAATCAGAGTTAATAGATCAAAGAACTAATCAAAAACCTCCTAAAAACTTTGAATCATCAGGTAATGATGTGATGAAAGGTGGTTTTAATATGGGTGCTTTTGATCCTAAGTAATTTTTTTTAAATTTTTTATTATATTATATTATGGCTAAGAAAAAAGAACAACTAGAAGAGGTTGTAGACACTACAACTGAAAATAAAGAAGTACAAGTAAAAGATGAGGTGGTTGATAAAGAACCTGAATTTAAGGTTAAGAAAAAACCATCTATGAAAAAACAAAAAGAAGAAACTATTAAAATAGATCTTAGGGAGATTAAGAAATCTCAAGAAGATGTGATTACTAAAGAAGAGCAAAAAGAAGAAAATGCAACAGAAAAACCAGAAACATCCGATGGATCATCAGCACCAATCGAAGAGTTGGGAAAACAAGATGCCACAGATCAAGCCTCAGAAGAAAATAAAGAACAAGTTTCCAAGGATGAGCAAGACAGCGTTCTCGAGGAGATAACTGACGAGGAAGTAAAAGAACAAACAGAAGAACTAATCGATGAGGTTAAGGAAGCTGTAGAAGAACAAAAACAAACTGGAGAAGATTTACCTGAAAATATACAGAAGGTTGTTGACTTCATGAAAGAAACTGGAGGAAGCTTAGAAGATTATGTTAAGCTAAATCAAGATTACACCTCTTTAGATCAAAATCAATTATTAAAAGAATATTACAAATCAACAAAGCCTCATTTAGATAATGATGAGATTGATTTTTTGATGAATGATAATTTTTCTTATGATGAAGATATTGATGATGAAAGAGATATTAAAAGAAAAAAATTAGCATTAAAAGAGCAAGTAGCTAATGCTAAAAGCCATCTAGACGGGTTAAAGTCTAAATATTATGAAGATATCAAAATGGGTTCTAAGTTAGCACCTGAGCAGCAAAAAGCAATTGATTTCTTCAATCGTTATAATAAAGAGTCAGAAAATAATACTAAGATAGCTGAAAAGCAAAAATCATTATTTCAAAAGAAAACTAATGAAGTTTTCTCTAACGAATTCAAAGGTTTTGAATATAATGTTGGTGAAAAGAGATATAGATTTAACGTGAAGGAAGCTGATAAGGTTAAGAGTACCCAGAGTGACATTAATAATTTTGTTAGAAAGTTTCTAAACGATAAGAATGAAATGTCAGATGCTAAGGGTTATCATAAATCTTTATTTACAGCAATGAATCCAGATGCTATTGCAAGCCATTTCTACGAACAAGGTAAAGCTGATGCTTTAAAACAAAGTATAGCCAAGTCTAAGAACATCGATATGAATCCAAGACAAGATCTTGCTGGTTCAGTTAATTCTAGTGGATTGAAGTTTAAAGTGTTAGGTGATGATTCTTCTAAATTAAAATTTAAGTTTAAAAAATAAAAACATACAACTATGTCAATAACAAGCGCAGCTGGGCCCGACGCGGCACCACGCAAACAAACACTATCAACTAACTATCTTGATTTCACAGATGGTTCAACTGGTTGGGAACAACAGTACCTACCAGATTTAATGGAAAAAGAAGCTGAGATTTATGGAAAAAGGACAATTTCTGGATTTTTATCTCAGATTGGAGCTGAAGAAGCCTCGCAGTCAGACAGTGTAGTCTGGTCAGAGCAAGGTAGACTACACTTGGCTTATAAAGCAGCAGTAGTATCCGCAGCTGGTAATACAATAGATATCACACACGACGTAGATGGAAACGGTGTAACAACTGATCACGGTATTAGAGTGGGTGATACAGTAATGATTTCTGATGGTAACATAACTATAAAAGCTTATGTTTCAGTTAGAACTGCAGGTGCTGCAAGAATAACTGTTCTTCCTTACGGAATAGCAAATTTAGGTACTGGATCTGCTTTTGCTGATAGTGCTGTCGTTCATCTATTAGTATTTGGTTCTGAATTTAATAAAGGAACAGATGGAAGAGATTCAGCTAATGCTCCTCAGTTTAAGAGTTATTCAAATAAGCATCTTATTATGAAGGACTTCTATGAAGTTTCTGGTTCTGATACATCAGCCATTGGTTGGGTTGAGGTTACTGGAGAAGAAGGTCAGTCAGGATACTTATGGTACTTGAAAGCTGAAGGTGATACTAGAGCTAGGTTTGCTGATTATCTTGAAATGTCTATGATGGAAAGTGAGCTAAATGATGTAACTGCCGGAGCAATCGGTGGTACTGATAAAGGCGCTGGAGAAAGTGGTACTGAAGGATTATTTGCTGCTATTACAGCTCGTGGCCATGTGACTACTGACGTAAATAATACTGGAAGTGGATCAGCTGCAGCTAATTTAGGTAATTTTGATTCTATTTTAGCTACTTTTGATTCACAAGGTGCTATTGAAGAGAATATGATGTTCTTGAACCGATCAACAGCACTTTTAGTTGATGACATGTTAGGTGGAGTAAATGCTCACGTTGCTAATGGCACTTCTTTTGGAGTTTTTGATAACTCTGAAGACATGGCATTAAATCTTGGTTTTTCAGGTTTCCGTAGAGGATCTTATGATTTTTATAAGACTGATTGGAAGTATTTGAATGACAAGGGAACTAGAGGATTTATTAATGCAAACTCTGGCACAGGTGCTATTCGTGGTGTAATTGTACCAGCTGGTACTTCTACTGTTTATGATGAGCAACTAGGAAAGAATTTAAAACGTCCTTTCTTGCATGTTCGTTATAGATCTTCTGAGACCGATGACCGTAAACTTAAGACTTGGGTTACTGGTTCTGTTGGAGCACAAACTTCTGGAAAAGATGTAATGGAAGTACATTACCTCTCTGAAAGATGTTTGGTTACTCAAGGGGCTAATAACTTCATGTTAATTAAATAACAAACAATTATTATAATAATTACCCTCGTCTAATGGATGAGGGTAATTTTTACACTTATTATATTATATCATATTATGGCTAAAAAACAAGTAATTAAAGAATCATCGGTGGATACTGGTGTTCTTGAGCAAGAACTACCTATTAGAAAAACAAAAGAAGTTAATAGAAACTCTTGGGAAATAAAAGATAGGCAATATATATTAAAACATAATTTATCACCCTTGACATATGCAATGAAAACTAGTGGTATATACTGGTTTGATGAAGAAAAGGGTTATGAAAGAGAATTAAAGTATACTATAAATCAAAAAACACCATTTGTTGATGAAATGAAAGGTGATCATTTGTTAGGTAGAATAGTATTTGAAAATGGAGTATTATTTGTTTCTAGAGAAAAAACTACTCTTCAAAAACTACTATCACTTTACCACCCACAAAAAGACAGTGAATTTGAAGAATTTATACCTTCAAAAATAGCACAAGACGAATTAGTAGATCTAGAAATGCAAATTGATGCTTTAAACGCCGCTAAGAACTTAGACATAGATATGGCTGAAGCTGTTATGCGTGTAGAGGTTGGATCTGAAGTTGATAAGATGAGTTCTAAGGAGCTTAAGAGAGATTTACTGCTGTTTGCTAAGTCAAACCCAGATTTGTTCTTAGAGTTGGTTTCTGATGATAATGTTCAATTAAGAAACTTTGGTATAAAAGCTACTGAAAGTGGTATTATTAATCTATCACAAGATCAAAGAAATTTTACTTGGGGTAGTAATGGAAGAAAAATTATGACTGTTCCTTTTGATGAACATCCATATTCTGCTTTAGCAGCTTTCTTTAAAACAGATGAGGGTATGGAAATATACTCTAATATTGAGAAACGATTAAAGGAGTAACATCCATGTAGAAGTTAGGTCATCTATAATGGTGACCTAACTAATACAAAATAAAAAATTATGGCAGTAAATATAGATACGGTATATCAAAGAGTATTGGCTATGTCTAATAAAGAACAAAGAGGTTATATAACACCTTTAGAGTTTAACTTGTTAGCTAACCAAGCACAATTAGATATTTTTAATCAATACTTTTATGATTTGGGTCAGTTGAGTAGATTACCAACTTATGAAAATGAGTACTCTGATTCTGTAGATTTACTAGAAGAAAAAATGGAGATATTTAAAGTCTTCAAAAACCCTGTTGTATCTAATGATATTAGTGATACTAATACTATAACTAAAGAATCTAATATATATAAATTAGGTGAGGTTTATTATACTGTTAGTGGTATTGATTATGAAGTTGAAGAGGTAACTAAAAAAGAGTTAACAAATATACATCTATCTCCATTAACTCATCCATCAGCAAAAAGACCAATATTTATAGATAAAACATCTACGTCTATTCAGGTATTTCCATCTACATTAACCATGACAAATCTGTCATATAATTATATTAAAAAACCAATTGAGGTTTCTTGGGGATATACTATAGTGGGTGGTGAAACTTTAAATAATGCTAACAATAGTGTTAGTTTTGAATTACACGAGTCAGAAGAAACTGTTTTAGTTATTAAAATATTAACTTTAGCTGGCGTTGTTATAAAAGATCCTAGTTTATACCAAATATCTTCTCAAGAAGAAATAAAGAATGTACAACAAGAAAAAGCATAATAAATGGGATTATTAGGAACAACAACTCAAGAATCATACTATAATCAATCGCAAACATTCACTGGTGATAGTACAACGTTTGCTTTTACATTAAATACATTACATTTTGATCCTTTACCTTCTGCAAAATCTGATTTTGAAGTTTTTATAAGTGATAAATTAATAAACCCAGCTAATTACTCATATGTGGCTAATACTGGAGTATTAACGTTTTTGTTTGCTAGTATTAATTTAACACTACAAGTAGCGGTAAATAATAATGCTAATGCAGCTCCTATAACAAATAATAAGATATTAGTAAGACAAGTTGGTGCAAGCGAACAATATGGTAATTACCAGTTTATAGGTATAGATGATGTTATAAGTAACTTTATTGTATCCTATGTGGGTGAAGACAAAATAGTTACAAAAGTTAAAAGATCTGACATAGCATTTCATGCTCAAAGAGCAATACAAGAGTTTAGTTATGACACTTTTAAATCAACTAAATCTCAAGAAATAGAAATACCTCCATCACTCACAATGCCACTACCTCAAGACTATGTTAATTATGTAAAATTAACATGGAAAGACTCGTCTGGTGTTGAAAGAATAATATATCCTACTAGAAATACTAGTAATCCATTAGCTATATTGCAAGATTCTAATTTTAAATATATATATGACAGTGCTGGAAATCTTCAAAAATCATTTGATTCAACAACTTGGGATACTTATAAATCAGGTGGAATTAAGTCAAGTGCTGAAGAGGATAAAAATAATTTAAATGCTATAGATCAACCTTTGTCAGGTAAAAAATTTGGTTTAACACCTGAATATGCTCAGTTAAATGGATCTTTTTTTATAGATCCGCTTAAAGGTGTTATGTATTTTAGCTCTGGTATAGCATATAAAACTGTAACATTAAAATATATAACTGATGGTCTCGGAACCGATAGCGAGATGGTTATACATAAGTTTGCAGAGGATGCAATGTATAAATATTTAATACATGCCATAGTTGCAACTAAATCTAATGTACCTGAATATCTGGTTAATAGATTAAAGAAAGAAAAGTTTGCTTCTAAAAGAGTTGCAAAACTTAGACTATCTAACCTCAAGTCCGAGGAAATAACTCAAATAATGAGAAATAAATCAAAGCAAATTAAACACTAAAATATGCCGGAATTAAAACATCACTTTCGTAAAGGTCGTATGAATAAAGATCTTGATGAGAGGCTGTTGCCTAATGGAGAGTATAGAGATGCTCAAAATATAGAGATAGCTACATCTGATGGATCCAACGTTGGAACCGTGCAAAACGTAATAGGTACTAGTTTAAAGACTGGAAAGTATTACAATCCAATTACAAAAGTACTTGACAAATGGACCGCAGACTCAAATTATTTTGATTTGCATAATCCCTTTTGTGTTGGGCATATAGTAGACACTCAAAATGATAAAGTTTATTGGTTTATAACTTACTCATACACAAACATAGATAGTAGTAGTATTAATACCGCAAGCGCAATACTTGAATATAACGATATAACAGATGAAATTCAGCCAGTACTTGTTGATGTAAAAAACATACTTAATTTTAGTAAAGACAACTTAATAACAGGCATTAATATCATAAATGGACTGTTATTGTGGACTGACAACAAAACAGAACCTAAAAAAATAAATATAAAAACTTTTAAAGCAGGTTGTACTGTTAATGGAGCTGCTCAATTTGAAACACATACTAAGTATCCAGTGTTAAATACAGCAGAAGAAGGCTTTAGCTTAAATAATTTTTCTGATTTTATAGAATCAGATATTACAGCTATTAAGCTTTCACCAAACTATGCACCAAAAATATCTTTTAGCTCTTCAAAAAGAACTGGACTAGGTACAACAACAAGACCTTTATCAAGTAATATCGCTTCTTTTACCTCTACTGGAAATAGTGATACAGTTAATCTAAAACCAGGTGATATAATTACTATAAATTTAAATATTCAAGGTGATTATCGTCTTAAAGATAGACTAAAGTTGACTCATGAAGTTGAAGATCCCATAAATGGTGATAAATACTACGAAATAACAGTGTCCATAGTTGATGAAGAAAATAATTTTAAAACATTAAAAGCTAGTATACAATCAATACCAGATGAAGTTCCTTTTGGTACTAAAAAATGGGATATTTCTCTTAAGGAAGACGAGCCTTTATTTGAGAATAAATTTGTAAGATTCTCACATAGATGGAAATATATAGACGGAGAGTATTCAACACTATCTCCATTTTCTGAAATTGCTTTTCTTCCATCTGAATTTAAGTATAAATCTTCTGATGGATTTAACGTTGGAATGATAAATACAACAAGAATATTAACATTAGATAGTATAGAAAAAATAGCTAATGGTGTTGTTGAGGTAGAGCTTTTATACAAAGAATCTAATAATGATAACATATTTGTAGTTGATAGAATAAAAGCAGAAGACGTTGAATCTAAGTTTCCATATAATATAACTAACGAAATAGTAGGTGATATAATAGAGTCTAATCAAATACTTAGACCTTGGGATGCTATTCCATTAACAGCTAAATCTCAAGAAATAAGTTCAAATAGAGTATTATATGGTAATTACAAACAAGGTTATAACATAGATAATACTAGACTTCCTGATATTTTCACTAAAATAATATCTAATAAAATATCAACAATTGGGTATCCAGAAAAATCATTAAAATCACAAAGAACATATCAAACAGGTGTTGTTTATTTAGATAAATATGGTAGAGAAACACCAGTATTTACAAATAAAGATGCAGCTGTTAAGGTACAAAAAAGTGATGCAGATAAAAAAAATTCATTAAAATGTAGATTAAGTAACTTAGCTCCTGCTTTTGCTACTCACTTTAAGTATTTTATAAAAGAAAGTTCTAGCGAATATTATAATCTAGCTTTAGACAGGTTTTATTTAGCTGAAGACGGCAATGTTTGGCTTTCGTTTCCTTCTTCGGAAAGAAATAAAATAACAGTAGATTCTTACATCTACCTTAAAAAGCAACACGACAAAGATACATTTGTAAGCGAACCGGGTAAATATAAAATATTAGATATATCAAACGAAGTACCTAGTTATATATCTGAAGAGTTAAAATCTTTATCCGTGGCTACTGTTAAAAGTATTTATAATAATGGATTAAACAATGAACCAAGGGTTAAGTCTATAAGTTTTCAATTTTTAGGTCCTACCGATGTAGAAAATCCTACTTTTTATAGAAGTTTTAATTCTGAAAATTCTATAGCAATAACAACATCTAATGGTATAACGAAAAAGTATGATATTAAAAAAGGTGGAGGAACAGGAAAAACTGATGCTAATGGTTTAGAGATATATCAAGTAGAGCTAAAAAACTCTTTTGATGAATCAGAAAGCGAAACGCTGTTAGCCACTAGTTCTGAAGAAGGTACAACATCTGTTTTTTTAAACAGTAATGGCAATGGTGGTGAAGAATATAGTATAAATATATTTGGTAAGACCAAAAAAAATAAGTCGGAATTTTTTGGAAGATTTTTTGCTAAAATAAATAGAGACAACTTATTTGATACTTCAATTGTAGAAACATTTCCTTCAGTAGTAACTGAATATGTAATAGTTAGAGATCAACAAATAGTAGAAGCTGCTTCAAGTGATCCCCAAGGTGACAAAAAAAGTAGTAAGTCAGAATTTTGTTGGACAGATCCAAAAGGTGCGGGTGATGTAAGTAATACACCGAGACATCCAGAATTAGGAGGAAATAGTTTTACTATATATTTAGCTGGAGTTGATCTTCCTGGAGACAAAGACACTAGTCATCAACCAGATTTTACTGTTAACGCTTTTGAAAAAGAACTAACTCAAAATAAAAGTACTATAATACAATTTCAAAATGAGGCAGGAGAAGTTGGAAGTCCTTATAGAGTTAAAAGTGCTACAGTAGAGCATAACTATAGACATAAAAATAATTCAAGAAAAAAAAGAACAGCTGGTAAAAGAAGAAACTATACTATTGAATTTGAAAAAGTAGATGGTATTACAAAAACCTACGATGACGACTTTAGATATAATATTACTGGAGCTAATGAACTTAAGGGAAGAATAACTCAAATAAATATACTAAGAAAATTAGTTTCAACTGAAAGTTTAGATGAGACTGATATATCTTCTGATAATCCAGCAATATTTGAAACTGAGCCACTAGAGTCTATTGACATAGACATATATAATGAAGCTACGAGTGCAATACCTATATTAAAAACTGGTTTAAAAGTAACTACTTTAGCGGGTCAAACTGGTATAGCAAATAATACAATTGTTAGCTTTTATTCTTCAAGCAAAAATAAAATAATATTATCCCCATTAAATAATGGTAGTTTATTAGCTGGCCAAACTCTAGTATTTACAGCAGCAGATGATTCATATTCTTTCAATATAAAAATAGGTGAAACTGCTTACAATGCAAACGCAGCTTCTATTATTATAGCTGAAAATCAAGTACATGGCCAAGAACATACTCTAGATTGGTTTAATTGTTATAGTTTTGGGCAAGGAGTAGAGTCTAATAGGTTAAGAGATGATTTTAATGCTATGACTATAGACAAAGGGCCTATAGTGTCAACAGTATTAAATGAAAAATACAAAGAAGAAATAAAACCAAGTAGTATTATATATTCAGGCATATTTAATTCTACTGGTGGCGTTAATAGGTTAAATCAGTTTTTAATGGCTGAGAAAATAACTAAGGATTTAAATCCAGAGTATGGTAGTATACAAAAACTACACGTAAGAGATACTGATTTAATAGCTTTTTGTGAAGATAAAGTTTTAAAAATATTAGCAAATAAAGATGCTTTATTTAATGCTGATGGAAATCCTAATTTACTTTCAACAAATAGAGTATTAGGCCAAGCAATACCTTATTTAGGTGAGTTTGGAATATCTAAAAACCCTGAATCTTTTGTATCTCACGCTTATAGGATTTATTTTTCTGACAAAGCTAGAGGAGCTGTTTTAAGGCTTTCTAGAGATGGTATAACAGAGGTATCATCCAAAGGTATGACTGATTGGTTTAATGACAATCTACTGTTGTCTAATTCAATAATAGGTACATACAATGAAAAGAAAGGACTATACAATATAACACTAAGTGATTATACTTTAAGTTTTGACGAAAGAGTTGATGGTTGGACTTCTTTTAAGTCTTTCTTACCTGAAGCTGGTTTTTCTCTAAATAATAATTATTTTACATTTAAGTACGGGCGTTTGTATTGTCATAATAATACTAGAAGAAACTCTTTTTATCAACATTTGTGTGTAGAGGGAACTAGTGTTTCTAGTGGTACAACTCTTTACTTAGGCACACAACCTAGTGTTGCTAATATAAAGGTTGGAGATTATATAATAGACGAAGCTGTAAATGGAGATGTAACTGTTTCAGCTATAACAGTACCTATAATACCTGTATTTAATGAGTCAGTTAAATTCACTGGTAATGGATCTATAGTTAGTTTTAATGTTTTAGAATCTTCTGGTTTTAACGTTAGACCTTCAATACAGAAAGAAGTTGAAGTTTATATAGATGGTGTTGTAATAAATAAAGCTAGCTATAGCTATAACAATACTAACTTAAGTGATGATGTACCAAATAATCCACCTTCTTACACTTTAAGTTTTAATAACTCTAATATTAATCCTTCACTTCAAGAAAGTACTGGCGCACCTAAGAATGGTAAAACAATAATAATGGGTAGAGCTGGAGAAGAACAGTTAGTACCTAATAAAGCTTTAAATACTCAAATAACATTATCATCCAGCATAACTATAGGTAATTCAGCTAATTTAGAAATAATAACAACAGATAATTCCTCAGTAACATTATTAATTAATGATCAACCATCTATAGTTAAAGAATATAAAACTATATCTTACGAAGGAAGTAGCTCAAGATATTATACATATTCTGGAGTAATAACAAAAAACTCGTCAGGTCAATCATTATCAAGTAATATTACTATAGCAGCGGGAACTACTCTAGATAAACTCAAAAAATCGGGTTATAATTCAAACCAAATAGCAGAACTTACAACATCTTATATTAAAGGTTGGACTGGATCCTCTGTTAAAACAAATATACAATCTGGTAATGTTTTATCATTTAAAGAAAAAGAAGGTTTATGGAGTAATTTTATTACGGGAGATGTTACCTCATCTTCAAATATAGATACTAAGGAATTGTCTGTGCAAGGATTAGGTACTTTTACTCTAATGACTGGTGATACTGTTATAACTCAAAAGAAAATTACAGTATCAATGACTAATGCATCTTCTAACCATAATACAATTGTTAGTGATACTAAAGTAATATATGGAGAACCTGGTAGCGCTATTGCTAATGTTCAATTAACAATTGAACCTGTTTTAGGTTACAAAATATTTGCTTATCAAATGGGTGCTAGTGTGTTAAGAGGATCTAACGCTGTTACTTTTTTGCAAGATGGAAAAAATGTTATTGCAACTTTTAGCTTTTCCATAAATCACCCTAGCTCTGATCAATCATATGTTAATGATTTAACAGGAGTTGCAACGCCTATATACTATTCTGTTTCTGGTTTTTATAACACACATGAAACAAATACTACAACAGATTCTAGGGATTTAGGAAGATTTCAAAACAATCACGGTATATACAATACCGCTCCAATGTTAGTTTTTGCAAAAATATTTATAGCTTCGGATAATTATTTTTTCCCATCAGCTAGTAGTATTAGCGGTATTATAGAACAACAAGATGATAATGACATAAGTGGTTATACTATAACTAACAATTGGGCAACCACAACTCAAGATACTGCTCTAGGTTCTTCTAACAGTGTAAATGTAACTTTGAGTGGAACAAACAACCTCATAGAAGTAGGTATGGCTGTTACAGGTGTTAATTTAGGTAAAAATATTAGAGTTGCTGCTATAAATAACTCAAGCTTAACCTTAAGTGCCGCTAAATCAATAGAAGCTGGAACAACTTTAACTTTTACTTCTGCTAAAGTTACAGTACAGGTAAAATATGTTTTTGGAACTAATAATCCAACACAAGATGTTATAACGCTAACAGCTACTGCTGCTGAGGTTTTTGATCCTGGTGTTTCAGAACTTACTTCTTTCGATGGAACAAATAAAACAATATTAAATAAAGGAGAAGATAGAACAATGATTGTTAGTGGATCTACTGGCTATGTTTCTAAAGTTAATCCTTATTTTACTTTTAGTAATGAAGTAACTTGTACATTAGCCACGTTTTCTCAAACAACTACAAGTATTGTTCATGCTACTTTTGGTAATTTAACAGCAACACCAAGACCTAAAATGGAAATAACTGGTGCAATGTTTCCACCTGGAAGTTATATTAACTATACCAGTGTAAATAGTATTACAGGCATAATAACAGCATTTATAATACTAGGCTCAAGCGGAAATATTAGTCCAAGCATAGGTCAAAACATTTACCTTAAACAATACTGGAATGGTACAGAGTTTGTCTCTACTAAATCAATAGCGGCAGAAACAATTTTACTTCTTCCTGATTCAGGTAGATATCCTATAACTATAAAATATGACCAAAGTTCTACAACTAATAGTTTTAATTATTTTATAAGACCAATCAATGTTATTAACAATAATATTGTAAGTGGATTACTTAGTAGTGATTTTTCTGGAAGCGCAATAAACACAAGAGATAGTAATAATAATGTTGTACATGCATCTTTTCTTGTACATCAATACAAATTACCTACAATAAGTATTGTGGCTACTAACACTAATTCTACTACAGCTACTGGAACAGATTCTAATAACTATGTTAAGCTTAGAAACTTAAATGATGCAACTGTTGTTGACTCTAATGGTCATGCTTCTGGACTTGATAGTATAGTACTTAGTGCTGTTAACTCAGAGATAAAACCAGGTATGCTTGTTTTTGGTAACAATATACAAGCATATACTAGAGTAGTATCTACTAGTAGTGATGGATCTAAAACAACAATAAATATAGATAAAGTTCCTAAAAACTCTAGTTTTGCAAATGTAGCTATAGCTGATGCAGCTGAACTGACTTTTGGAGACAATGGACAATATCATGCATATGGAGAACCAGTACCAGGTTCATTTGCTTCTGAAGTATTTTTCAGAGTTATAGCAAAAGCTGAAGGAACAGCTTTATTAGCAAAAACTACCAATGCATTGCCAATAACAAATAGTGATTTAAAGCCTGAAGAATTTGAAGCATCAGTAAGTTCTTATAACACTTCTTCAAGAACATTTACTTTAACAGCTACTTTAGATTCTAATGTTGCAATAGGTATGCTAGTTTCTTCGAGCTCTTTTGATGATACTTATGTTATAAGTTCTATAAGTAGTAATTCTTTTGTGGTAAATGCAGTTGGTTTGAATGGTTCAAATCCTAATGATTTTCAAAGCAGTATAGTAGGTTCTAGTATCATTATAAATGCTAGTTTATCAGCAAATGATCCATTTTGGGATTTTAACTTTGAAGATTTAACTGAATCTCTTTCATCTACAAGTGCTGGAAATAAATATATATTACAAGGTAGAATATCTGTATCTAAATATGGAATTAATGATTTACAAATACCAATTAACTTAAATAGTATATTAACAGCAACAATAGGTAGTACTCAAAATAATAATAATGCTACTGTAACAGATATATTTATACAAAAAACATTTTCATCTAGCTTTTATATTGATTTTTTTACTTTTACGCCTAAAAAAGTTGCGGTAGGTTCATCAGGTCAAATCTCAGGTAGTGGTTCTGTTACTGGTACTTTTCATGGTAATACTATTAATATGATAGGATTAGCATTAGGACCATCAACATTGGGTTTTACTACAACTATAAATAACTTTATATTTACATCATCATTTTCTGGTAATGCTGGAAACCAATCAAGAACATTAACTTTTAATGCTGTATTCAATCTTAGTTCAACAGTATCATCAACCACTGTTTTAAGATTAAATCCTCAAATAACTCTACAAGTAGAACCTTAAAAATATGCCAGACTCAATAAGTTTAAAATTTAACAAATCAATCAATTCATCTATACAAGTCGGAGATACCATTTACAGATCAGTTATAACTGAAGACATATCTGGAGATCCCATACTTATAGGTGAATGTACTTCTATAACGTCTGTTGATAGAAATAGAGATACAGTTACTTGTAATATATCAGAAATAGCACAAAGACCTAATGCAACTGATTTTATATTATTTACAAAAGATAATAAAGCTAACTTATCTTCGCTTAAAGGATATTTTGCTGAAGTTGTTATGAGTAATGATTCGCATGAAGAAATAGAGCTGTTTGCTGTTGGATCAGAAATATCTATTAATAGTAAATAGTTGCTAAACAATGTAACTATAATAATATATGAAATCAAGTAAATTAGTTGATCCAGAAGATACTATATCAAAACTTACTACCTTTAGAGATAAAGTAGCAGAGTTAGAAAAAAAAGGTTACAATGAAAATTTATGGATGAGTGATGAAGAACAAAAGAAAACTAATCCTTTGAAACACACATTCACGGATGGTTGTTATATTAGAGAGATATTCACTCCAGCCGGTCAAATTATAGTAACAAAAATACACAAAAAAGATCATCCTTTCTTTTTAATGAGAGGAGAACTTTCTATCTTAACAGAAGATGGTGTAGTTAACCTAAGAGCACCTTATCAAGGTATAACTAAGGTTGGAACAAAAAGAGTAATATACACACATACTGATTGTATATTTACTACAGTACACGCAACTGACAAGCTAACGGTTGATGAAGTAGAAGAAGATGTTATAGCTAAGGACTTTAGTGATCCTTTAATAACAGCAAAAGAATTTGAATTATTAACAAATAAAATATAGACATATGTCCTTTGTAGCAATTGCAGCAGGTGTTGGTGCTGCCACACAAATAACGATAGCGGGAATAAAAAATAAGAAAGCTAAAGATGCTCGACAAGAAGCTGAAGAAAAAGAGCAAAAAATGATGAGGGCTTATGAATCTCTAGACACCTCTAATTTGTATGAGGGTATGGAAAATTCTATGGAGGATTTAACTATTAATCAAGAGCAAGCTAAGTTTCAACAAAATGCAATAAGAGCTAATCAAGCTGATACTTTATCAACGCTTAAAGCTTCTGCTGGTAGTTCTGGTATAGCAGCTTTAGCTCAAGCATCGCAAGGTAGAGCTAATGTAGCATCTCAGAAAGCATCTATATCTATAGGTCAACAAGAGAGACAGAATTCAATGGCGTCGGCTCAGATGGCTTCTAAGGTACAAGCTATGAAGGCTCAAGGAGCGGGGCAAGCTAGATCTTTAGAGTATGGAAAAACAAGTACAATGTTAGGTATGGCACAGCAACAATTAGCTGGTGCTAATGCACAAAAAGCAAATGCTGAAGCTGAATTAATGAGTGGAATTCAATCCGGTGTAGGTGTTATTGGTGGAGTTGCTGCAGCTAAAAAAGCAGGAGGAGATTTTGCTGAAGATTTTACTAAGTTTAATGGTGCTATTAACCAAGCTATGCCAGATATGTCAGGTTTAACATCAGCGCCTATTACAGCACCAAGCGTTGGTGTAGGCTTCCAAAATTATAATGGTAATTTACAGGCAGGGCTTATTGATCCATTTAGATCAGATCCTAAAAACAACCCATATTATGTAAATCTAGATTTTTTGAAAGACAAATAAATATTAAAAAAAATAAAATGGCTAGAAGAAGACAATTAAGTGGTGGTGGTACTAATCAAGCTTTGATAACAGGGGCAAGAGATATAGCTCAGTCAAAAGTACAAGGTGATCAACGAATGTATGATGCAATGGATGATTTTGAAAAACCATTTAATGCATTGTATAAAATGGGTCAAGAAGAAAAAGCGGCTAAAAAAGCAGTTAAAGATGCTGCTGCTAAATCCGAGCAAGATTTACAAAAACTACATGATGCTAACATAGAGAAATACATGAAAGATTTTAATAAATCATATGCTAAAATTGACCCAGAAGGATTAAATCCTGATCAAAAAGCTGTATTACATGATTATGTATCTAGTGTTAGAAATGAATACTCTGATATTATTGGTAAACTTGAAAGTGGCACTATATCTCAAGAAGAAAAAAATGAATTAAATTACAGAAAGCAACTATCACTAAATAAAATACAAAGAGTTGTTGCAGATATCAATAAAATGAGAGTAGATGCGAGTGAATTTACTGAAGAAGGCTTAAAAAACTATAGTAAAGCTAATTATGTTACTAATCCAGATCTATTTGAAACAATTAAAAATAATATTCTAGGTAACAAAAAACTTAAAATAAACGAAGATGGTGGAATTGACCAAGATTTTTCATATCAAAAACCAGCAAAAGCTGAGGCTAAGTATTTTAAAGAGCAAATTGAAAAAATAAGATTAAATGTAGGTGTGGATTATGAAAACATGATAATACCTCCGGGAAAATTTGGTGAAGATTTTTATAGTGAGCAAAAAGAAAGATTTAAAAAATCATTAGATAATAACGAAGCTTTATCTTTTATGTTTGATGATCTAGGTATAAATGGAAACGATAATGGATACTATAGATCATTAGAAAATAGATTTACAAACGAAGGCTCTGAATATCAATTACTTGAGCTTAAAATGCATAAAGACAATCTTAAGGTTGTTGATAACCCTAGTGAAAGCTATAAAAAAAATCAAGAAGAAGCTTATGAATATTTTAAGGATATTGTTGCTCAAGAGCAAGTGAATGGATTAAAGCTAAATATTAGTCAAGCTACACAAATTCATAATGCTAAGTCTCAAAAGTTTTTAGATGCTGAAGCAAAAGCTAATAATCCAGACGATCCTGGATCAGGTACTGAACTTAGTGCTAAAGATAAAAGAATTAATTTTGCCACTGAAAAAGTAAATACTGCTATTACCTCAGCTATAAGTAAATTTGATCAATCCTTTGATTTAAAGTCTGATGTAACATTTGGAAAAAATAAAAACAATAATCCAGCTTATGTTCAAAAAATTATAAATAGTCTTGACCTAGAAGAATTTAGAACTAGTAAAAAGAAAATAGTTGAACAAGAGGTTCCTGGTAAACCCAGTAAATATTGGATAATAAGCTCTGTTAATGGAAGATTTCCTACAGATTCAGAGGGCAATGTTGAATATACTGATGCTTCTGATCCTTTATTAACAAATAGTTTAAGTAGCCTTGCAAATCAACTTGTATCTCACTTTGAAGGTTCTTTTTTAAATACACCATCAATATTTCAATAAAAAAAAATATGCCAGAAAGTAAGTTTAATCCCTTAGGTATTATAGATAATATAATTGGTACTTCTTTTGATGAGGATAAATCTAGCAACAAACCTGCTATGTCTGATGAAGATATTAGAAAATCTTCAACTGAATATAAGCAGGATATTGTTAAGTTCAACAGTTTTTTAGATGATGAAGTTTTTAGTGATGAAAATTTAATGAGGTCTTATGCTGATACGGATAGTTTTGCTGATATATTTAAAGATGAAGATAAACTAGAAGAAGTTTCAGATAAAATCAGAAGATCCATAGGTATCAATCCTTGGTATATGAGAGATGTAGAGAATGATTTTAAATCTCTCAAAAAATCTGATGTAACTGAAATGATATCTAGTAGGATAGCTAAGAAAAGTGAGGATGAGTATAAATTAATAAGAGACGAAAACCTTTTTGAGGCTATAAAAGATAACGAATCATACTATGATGTAGTAGATCAAACTATTGAAGATGATGAAACTGCTAGTCCTGAAGCCATTTTAGCATCGAAATATAGAAATAGCCCAAAAACCGAAGCTGATAGAAAAGAGTATGAACAAAGTATTAACACTTTAAATAAAAAAAAATCAGAAGAAAATAAAATTAAGAAAGATTTAAATAAAGTAACATCAATGGCATCCGGTGGCGTTGGGGCTGTTGGTTTACCCGATCTAGAACAAGAGATTATAGTTTTAGATGACTTTAAAGAAGTAATAATAAGTAATTTTGGAGAAGAACAAAAAGTTACAAGTGAGGTTGAAAAACTTATTGAACTTAGAGTAAAACAAGATGAGTCAACCTTAGAAAGTCTTTATAATAGCAACGTCGAAGATAGAGTAGCTTTTAAATTAAAGGGTCGTCAAACTAGTGATTATATATCTGAAGGTGGAACTCAGTTAAATATGTTTATGCAGGGTATGGGTTATACTGGAACTAAACAAGAAGATGGTAATTTCATATATAAAGATGTTAAATATAAAGATGTATTAAAATACAGTACATATTTAAATGAATCAGATGATTCACTAAAACCTGTTACGTTTGATGGTTCAGCAGAAGATTTTGAGAAAGCTTTAGTTAAATTTAAAGATATAAATAAACAAATAGAAATAGAAAGAAAAGCTTTGAATCATGCATTCATAGAGAATAAATCGCTTAGAAACATTGAAAAGTCAGATTTAACTGAGATGGTTGATAGTGCTAGTAAATTATCTTTCTTTGGTATAGATTTAATACCTTATGGAGGCTTAGAAAGCACACCTAGAAAAGAAATAAATGCTGTTGAAAATTTATTACTTTCAGCTGGTAAAGAATTATCTCCAGAGGATAAAGAATATTCTAGAGTTGATTTTTCAGAACAATTAGCAACTGAGACACCTGGTATGGTAATGGCAATAGGAGAGTTAGCATTTTTAGGTTCGGGCAAAAATTTAGGCATGACATTAATTCCAGCTTTAGTAAGATTAAATAAAGCTGCTTCTGCTATTAGGTATACTAACAAGGCTGGTAAAATAGTTAATGTTGCTTCTAAATTAAAAAAAGGAGTAAGACCAACAAAGGAAGCTATAAAAGAATTTGCCGCAGCAGCTGGTTATACGGCAGTAAGAGCTAATCCTATAGCGGCATTTGGCAATACGTTATTGAATCTAGCTATAACAGATGTTGAATTTCAGCTTATAGGTGGTTTGGCTTCTGAAGGATCTACATTTGGTGCAACCCAACAAATCTTAGGTAAGCTTACACCTAAAACAGCTAGCAATATAGTTAATTTTTTTACAAAAATATCTAGCGGTTCTATTGGATTTGTAACTGCATCTGAAGCCTCTAAAATAGGTAGAGCAGCTGTGGATGAACTTCTTTATGATGAATCATTTACTGATTTCATGGATGAACAGTTCAACGATTATTTTGAAGGAAAAAAAGATATGAGAGATCTCTTACAAAGAGGTTTTATTAGTATGACATTTGGTGCTATGTTACCATTTAAAGATGCTAAATCTTTAGACTTTAAAACTAATGAGGGACTTGTTGAAATTAGAAATTCTTCTATAATTTTAATGGCTAAAGCTCAAAAAAATGGAAATGTAAAAGCTGAAAAGAGATACGCTGATATATATACACAAGCACAATCTAGAATTGATATAATAGCTAAGGCTGAAAGATTTTCTAATCCATTAACTTCTAAGAGAGCATATGAAGAATTATTAAAGCCTCAAGCAAATTTTTTTAAAATGCAAGGTTATAACTTGAATGTTGAAGTTATAAATAAAAAAACAGAAAGTAAAAACCAAGCTGAGTTTAAGTCTGATGGTACGGGTAAAGGAGGGACTATAACTATAAATACGGTATATGCGGAAAGAGCAGGTGTTGTACCTCACGAAGTAATACATGCAGCAGCTGACATGGTTTTTGGTAAAAATATAAAAGCCAAGAAACAATTTCAATCTCAACTAGAAGGTGCTTTAAGTCAAATAAAACTACCTAGTGGTAAAACTGTATTACAAGAAATAAAAGATAGAAAATCCATTAAAAAAGAAGTAAAGCTAGAAGAAATGATGGCTTATGCTGGAGAGTTTTTAGCAGAGCCAGGTATGCGAGACTTCATTGTTAACAGTGAGGGATATACTAATGTTAAAAAAGTCATACAAAAGAATATGGAACAATCTATTGGTAAAGAGTTTGTTCCTGAATTAAGTAGGCAGAAAGATGTAATTGATTTTTTATATAATTTTACAAATAACACTTTAAAAGGATATAATCCTTTATTGAATATAAAATCAAGTTTTGCTGAGCATGTTGAAGCTGTTGAGTTTGGACCTAAGCAACAAAGATTACAATCTGAAAAATTAGATAAAGAACAATCAACACCTGAAAATATTGAGGCTTCTAAAGAAATACAAAATAAATACGAAAAACTAGTTGCAGAAGGTAAATCAAAAGAAGAAATAACTAAAGAGTTTCAACAACCAAATGAAAAAAGTGATTTTGGAGATTTTGCTGCAATAACTCAAAGCTTAATTACATCTTATGCTAACCGTAATGGTATGGGTAATTTTGGTAGTATATCAGATCCTAATAGCAAAGCTTATTCAGTGGCTATAGAGATGATGTATGGAGCAAGAGGTATTAGTTCTATAGTTAAAAACTATGATCCAACTAAACAGCCTCTTACTAAAACAGTTTTAAAAACATTAGAAATTAGAGCACCTGAATACTTCAATAAAGCGTTAGAGCTTACTAAAGTAACAGGTGAAGATATATCAGCTAGAATTACTGAGTCTAAAATAGATTTAGATACTTACGAATTTAAAGAAGTAGATACATACGCTAACGTAGAAGGTAAAACAACAAAAGGTAAAACAGTAGAACAAGAACTTGAAATTAGTTCTAAATCTAATGTTGAAATGGTTAGTAGGATAAAGGAAGTAATAGAGTCAACACCTATTGAGACTCTTGGTCACAAAGAAATACAAAAAGCTACAGCTGATATAGGCAAAAAAGCTATTTTTGAAGCGTTAGATTTAACTGGTAAGTCAGGTGCTAAAGAATTAAAGAGACAAAAAGAGATAATAGAAAAAAATGCATCAAAGATTTATGAGTTAGTGCCTAAAAGTCTTAACCCAGAGAACTTAGCAGTAACAAATGCAGCTAAATCGTTTCCAAGCTTGTTTGCAGAGGTTGGTAGAGCAAAGTTTAGTACAGCTCCTTCTAGTATGACTAAAAGCCAAAAAGGTGCTGGTGTTAAAATTAGAGAAAAGGTATTAGATTCTACTGGTAAAATTTTAGTAGATGCAATATTTAAAGAAGGAGATACTAATCAGCAATCCGCTAAAAGAATAATATCTTTGGGTGAAATGATAGGTGGAACATATTCTAATCAAAAGTTCAGAGAAGTATTAAGCAATAGTACTTATCAAGAGTTTCTGTATAGCACTAATAGATCTAAATTAGAAAACTTAAAATTAGAAAATATACTTGAGGGTTTTAAGGGTAGTTTACCTGAGAGCTTAGCAAGTCAAAAATTAGTAACAGAGGCTTTTGAGGAATTAAGTAGTAAAGTTAATGATATTAATATTAGAATTAAACCAGATAATGAAAATTATTTAAAAAGTAAGCAAGATGCTATTGTAGAAGCTTATGGTAAAATAAAAGATCTAATATCAACAGATAAATCTAAAGATAAAATAATAGATATCTTAAATAATGTTGTTGACTCAAAAAACTTTAATGTAAAGGAAGCTTTTATAGCAGCACAAAAGTTAGCTAAAAAAGCATTAAGTGATATAGACCAACAACCTTACGAATATATAACTAAAATTGAAGAAGGAAAATCTGGTTATGATGTAGTAATTCAAGAGGCAATATTACGTAATCCAGGTAAAAAAGAATTATTAGAAAATGTATCATCAGAGCTTGATTTGAGTAAACCTGAACAAAAAAAGGCATATTTAGATAACGTAAATGAAGTTATTCTAATGCTACCTAAAGAACTATTATTTAAAAATGGTAAGGTTATAGTTGGTTTAAGAAATGCTTTTTTGAAAGGAGTATTAAGTGCTAAAGAATCAGATAATTTTATTAAAAAAATAAATATTAAAGAATCTACTAAAGGTTTAGAAAATTTAAAAATAGTTGACTTTAGAAATGTAAAGGAAAGATTAATAACTCAATTAAAAGATTATAATAATTTAGATTCAAACGGTAATATAAAACCATCTGCATATCCTAAAATAGCAGCCGCTATAAGAGAAAGTATAAGTGGTAGAGCCAATAACGCTAATTTTGAAAAAACAATTGAATCAAATAAAAAAGCTTTAAAATTAATATATAATGCTTTATTTAAGCATGTAAATAGTAAAGAAACTATAGAAGGTAAAGTTAAATCTTTAACGTTTATTGCTCAATTTTTTAAAAGAAACTCTAGTATACAAACAGGTGTTATTAGAGCTTTAGGAGAAATGACAAGTGTTTCTATAGAATCTTTTGATATAAAATCTTTGGGTGTTGAATATAATCAATGGTTGAATAAACAAATTGAAACAGCTAAGAATCCAGATTCATTAAAAGGAAAAAAATTTGTAGACTTACCAACTGCTAAGCAAAGAGCTTTTTTAAAGTCTAGAGTTTATACAGAGCATGAACTTCAAACACTTAATTTTAATGCTAATTTCTTTGATATAATGTTAAAAAGTTTAGGTGAAAAAGAACTTCGTTCTGATGATTTTAATAAATTAGCAGATTCTTATAAGATAAGTATAATAAGATCTGCTTTACAGAAAATAATAGATAGTCCAGAATTTGGTGGTAATTTAGGCACTGCTCTTAAAAATACAGCTCAAATGAGTGCTGAAAATGTAATGATTACTCAAGCATATGCTGAGACAACTTTAGATCTTAAAACTGGCAAAACTTATGATATTATACTAAAAGAAAAAATAGGTATATTTGAGTCACTTAAAGAATTAGGTTTGATACAAGATAAACTTGCTAAAAGAGCTAAAGAAGTTACAAGAGTATCAAAAAATTTAAATGTTCCTATTGTTAATGGTAAAACAAATCAAATACTTTTATTGAGAGAAGCAGAAAAAATAGACAGACAAAGAAGGGTTGAAAAAGTTACATTAGCATCTGAAAATTTAAGTAAAGAATTAAATACAGCTATAGAAAACAAATTTGGTGTACCAAAAGAAAAAGTTTTTTCTAAAATAGAGGCTAGCAAGTTGGGTGCTGATGCTAATAAGCTAAAGTTAATGGCTTGGTCTGCTCAGGACTTTAGAGGTTTATTACAACCATTAAAAGGTAAGGGTATAGTTGGTGATGCAGCTGAAAATTGGATACAAAAAAATTTAGTAAGACCTTTTGCAATAGCAAATAGAAATATTGATGCAGATAGAGTTGCAATGACTAATGATTTTGCTGCTTTAAAAAAGGAGTTAAAAGGTTTAATACCAGATTTAACTAGCAAGGCTAAGATAGAGGGTTTAAGTAAAAATATATTTTCAAATCAAGATGCTGTTAGAGTTTATATATGGAACAAGCAGGGTAATACAACAACTGGCTTAAACGAGGGTCAAGTAAGAAGGTTAAGTGAGTATGTTTCTTCTAATCCACAGCTTCAATATTTTGCTGATAAGCTTATTGAAATGGGCAAGGGAGAAGGTTATGTTGAACCAGGTGAAAATTGGGAAACTGGTACTATAACAACTGATTTACTAAAAGGCTTAAACGAAAATGGAAGAGCCAAGCATTTAGAAGAATGGCAAGCTAATGTTGATATAATTTTTAGTGAAGATAATTTAAATAAAATACAAGCTATATTAGGTTCTAATCACAGAGAGGCTTTAGAAAATTCTTTGGAAAGAATGAAAACTGGTAGGAACAAAATTAACATGTTTAGCGGTAAAGGTGCAAGGTTAGAAAACCTAGCTATAGATTGGTTAAATAATTCTGTTGGTGCTATTATGTTTCTTAATTCAAGATCGGCAGCATTACAAACTTTATCAAGTATAAATTATATAAACTGGAGTGACAATAATGTTTTAGCTGCTGGAAAAGCTATAGCTAATCAAAAGCAATATTGGAAAGATTTTACTACCATATTTAATTCTGATTTTTTAGTAGAAAGAAGAGGTGGTTTAAAGATAAATGTTAGTGAATCAGAAATAGCTGATGCCGCTGCTACTTCTAAAAATAAAATAAAAGGTGCGTTAAAGTATATATTACAAAAAGGATTTGCACCTACAAAGTATGCTGATAGTTTTGCGATTGCTACAGGTGGAGCAACTTTTTATAGAAACAGACTTAATAGATATTTAAAACAAGGTTTAAATGAAAGGTCTGCTAAGGATAGAGCTTTTGAGGATTTTAGAGAGGTTACGGAACAATCTCAACAGTCTAGTAGACCTGATTTAATATCTCAACAGCAGGCTAGTACTCTTGGTCGTTTAGTTTTGGCATTTGGAAATACACCTGCACAGTATGTTAGAATAATGGATAAATCATTATCAGACTTAAGAAATGGTAGAGGTGATTGGAAAGAACACGTTTCTAAAATAATATACTATAGTGCTATTCAAAATATTATGTTTAGTGCTGCACAAAATGCTTTATTTGTTGGTTTGTTTGAAGAAACAGATGATATTACTTCTAAGAAAAAACACTTAGGACTTGCTAATGCAATGGCTGATGGTTTATTAAAAGGAATGGGTATAGCTGGTGCTGGTGCTTCTACTTTAAAAAACATAATGTTAGAAATACACAAACAAAATAATAAGAAAAAAACAGAGTTTGCTGATGTTGGATTGAGACTTCTAGATATGTCTCCACCAGTAGATTCTAAAATAGCAAAACTCAGATCAGCAGGATTAACATTTGATTATAATATGGCTGAAATAAAAGAAAGAGGTTTTAGTTTAAAAAATCCAGCTTATTTAGCTGGAGGTCAAGTTATGGCAGGTGCTTTTAACATACCATTAGATAGAGTTTTTAGAAAATACAATAATATTGAAAAAGCTTTTGACACAGACACTAAAAACTGGAAAAGACCATTTTTAATGATGGGATGGTCTGAGTGGGAGCTAAATGCTACTGAGGAAGAAAGAAAAGGTAATAAGTTCAAGCCATTAACTAAAAAACAAAAAGGATTAAGAATAAGATTAAAAAGAGATTTCAATTTAAGTGACAAAGAAATTGAGGAATATATAAATAACAAGAAAAACAAGTAATAATAACAATATACAAAAAATTAAAAATATGGCAAAAGAATTAGGAGGGAGTACAAATATGGGAGTTGATGTAGATGGAGATGGTAAGCCTGATTTTCACTTAACACTGAAATCAATAGGTTTAATCATAGCTGCAGTATTTACATTGGGTAGCATGTATGTAAAGTTACAGATGGATATTGAAGATGCTAAATCAATGCCACCCGCAGCCATAGATAGAACAGAGTATGATTTAAATCATGCTTGGATGTTAGATCATGTTAAGGACTTAGAACAAGATGTTAAGGATCTTAGGAATCATGTAGAAGATTTACAAAAAGACCTTTACAGTAAAAAAGATAGATAATGAAATTAGAACTAAAACGATTTAGTGGTCAAAGTGATACTACATTAGGATTAATGTTTGTTGATGGAGAGTTTGAATGCTTTACATTAGAGGATGAGTATCGTGCTGAGAAGGTAAAAGGTGAAACTAGGATACCTGCTGGAACTTATAAAGTTGAAAAGCGTGAGGTGATTAGTGGATTAACTGAAAAATACCGTAAAAAATATCCTTGGTTTGATTTTCACTTTATGCTTCAAGATGTACTAGGTTTTCAATATGTATATATTCATATAGGAAACGATGATGATCATACTGATGGATGCCTTTTGGTAGGTGATTCAGTTAAATCAAATAGATTTAATGAAGATAATAACTTAACTAGCTCAGGACCAGCATTTAAGAGGTTATACGAAAAAATGAGTGATGCTGACTTTGTCAGTATTAGTGTGACTGATTGTTGTACTGAATGTAATTGTACTTGTAAATAATGGCTATTAGAAAAACAACTAAAGGTAAGGGTAGAAACTTTAGGAGTACTAAAGAAGGTGCGGGTATGACAGCTAAAGGTGTTGCTGCATATAGAAAGAAAAACCCTGGTAGCAAATTAAAAACAGCTGTTACTGGAAAAGTTAAAAAAGGTAGTAAAGCTGCTAAAAGAAGAAAAGCTTTTTGTGCTAGATCAAAGAGTTGGACTAGTGAAAGAGGTAGAGCAGCACGTAGAAGATGGAAATGTTAATACTATGAGATCAAAAGGATTAGGAGACACTATAGGTAAGTTTACTCAAAAAACCGGAATAAAGAGTATGGTTGATAAAGTTTCTGAAGGATTAAACATTCCATGCGGTTGTGACCATAGAAAAAATATATTAAATAATTTATTCCCATACAAACAAAAAAAATGAAAAAGAAAGGAAAAAAAGGACCTTGTTGGAAAGGTTACCAAATGGTCGGTATGAAGAAAAAAGGTGGTCGTAATGTGCCTAACTGTGTACCTAATAAAAAAGGTAAGATTAAATCAATGAAGAAGCAATAAAAAAAGCCGATCGTTATGACCGGCTTAGTATTATGTATAGCATATAGTTATAACTTTTAGCCTTTAGCCATCACAACTCAAACACTCTTCATCCATAGCTTTTTCAGCTATGTCTCCACGCAGAACTGACTCAGTTCTCATATAATATAAGGTTTTAATACCTTTTTTCCAAGCCTCAAGATGTACTTTGTTTATAAACTTAGGATCTGCTTGAGATGGGAAAGCTAGATTCAAGCTAACGCTTTGATCTATATATTGTTGCCTTATACCCGCTTGATTAACTATCTCTAGTTGGTTAAGCTCTTTAAAAGTTTTAAATACCTCTTTAGCATCATCGTCAAGTTCTTTGACATCCTGAACGGATCCACCGTCAGCTAATATCTTCTCCCAAACTTCACTAGTATTCTTACCTAACTTATCTAAGAACTTTTCCAGAGTAGGGTTTTTACGTATAAAAGTCCCTTTTGCACTCTGTTCAGTAAATACATTAGCAGCCCAAGGCTCAATGCCGGGACTAATATTGCCACTAAGCTTACTATTGCTAACAGTAGGAGCGATAGCTCGAAGATGAGTATTCCTAAATCCCGTACCAACACACCAGAGCGGTTCCCCGTACTGATTAGCGAGAGCCATACTAGCTCGTTCACTTTCGATTTTAATTTGGCTAAATATTCTTCGTGTTTCATGTTGTGCTAATAATCCTTCAAATGGTAGATGTTTTTCTTGTAGATATGTATGCCAACCTAAAACACCTAGACCTACAGCTCTACCTTTTACGGCAGATCTAACAGCGTTTTCAAAGCCTTTTAAACCCTTAGCTCTTTGTATAAACTCTTCCATTACACCATCCAAGAAGAAAGTACTATCATATATTAGATTTGTATCTTTCCACTCATCATACTTAGCTAGGTTTAAACTAGATAAACAACATACAAAGCTATGGTTCTCATCTGTATGCAATGCTATCTCAGAGCATATGTTTGTCATAAATACCTTCAAAGCATTATCTTTATATGCTGGAGGATTTACTTTGTTTATATTACCTTTAAACATTACATATGGCTCACCCGTTGCTTTACGTTTCTGTAACAACGAACTCCACTTTCTTCTAGCAACTTTATCACCTGAACTAAGCTTACGCATGAACTTATCACCAATCACAGCACATTGATGCATATTAAGTGATTGTCTGTTTACATCACCCTTTGGTTCTCTAATCTCTAACCACTCCTCAAAATCAGCATGCTCAATATTCAAGTTAACACTTGCAGCACCTCGTCTCACTGATCCTTGGTTTGTAGCTAATATAGTTGAATCATATATCTTACAAAATGGTACTACTCCGTCAGACGTTCCATTACCTGTAATGCTTGCACCTGCAGGTCTGATTTGGTTAATACCAATACCAACACCTCCACCGTGTTTAGCTAATAACATCATCTCTAGGTTTTTAGTACCAATATCATATATTGAATCTGCTACGTCTATACCGAAACAACTAATTGGTAAGCCTCTGTCTGTGCCTGTATTAGACAACACAGGGGATGCCAAACACAACCAACCGTTCCATATATATTCAAAAAATTTATCTGCCATCTCTGGCTTGTCTAAACGTCTCGAGACGGCTGTTGCAACACGTTTGTATGCATCACGTGGTGTCTCATCAGGGAGTAAATAACCTCCTTGAATTGTTTTCTTATAAACATCACCATCTGCCCACGCAGGGTAATCTTCTCCTTTAATCCATCTATTACTACTAGTCATATATATGTTTGTTTACCAAATATCTTCAAAATCTTCACCTTCATTAGCTTTGCTATAATCAGTTGGTCTCATTGCAAAAAAGTCTGTATGTGTATGACCACCAGTAAGATGATAAAACCAATCAAGTTCTGCTGCTGCCTTTTCATCAAAAGTAAACATATCAGTATAACCTAACTCTCTTAGCTTTTCGTTACATCTTTTTCTTATGAATTGTTTTAAATCATATGACTTAATACCTTCGATGTCACCCATCTCAAACATCTTGTCTATATAGTTCTCTTCTAACTCAACCATAGCTTGTGCAGCAAGTTTAATTGCTCCTTCAGTATCACTTCTTAATCCAGAATCTTCCTCACACATATGGTTAAATAACCTACAACCCATTTTGCTGTGAAGACTTTCATCTCTCACACTCCATTTCATCTGCTGACCTATCCCTTTAAGTAGGTTACGCATTTGGAAAGAATATAAAACAGCAAAAGCACTGTAAAGGCTAACACCCTCTGCGAAAGCGGAAAAGATTGCAAGCGATCGTGCAATCCCAAGTTTTTCGGTTCCTTCGTATCCAACGAGATTATCAAATCTCTGAGCCGTTGCAGGCTCGTGTAAAAATGCTTCAAAATTATCAAGTCCTAATGTTTCATTTAAATAACTATATGCTACTGCATGTATTGTTTCTTGCGAACCAAACATCATAGCCATCTGCTGTATCTCATGTTTTGGAAACCATGATACTACATTTTGTGTCCAGTAATCCGATACTGCGCACTCTGTCTGTGCAAAACCTAATAGTATATTACCTACTAGGTTTTTCTCTTCAGGTGTTAATCTTTCATTCCAATCTTTAACATCTCCTGACATTGGTATTTCTGTGTGTAACCAAAATGCTTGAGCTTGTTTCAGCCAACCCTCAGTATAATACTCAGGGTACTCAAAAGGCTTGTATGCTATTCTTTGTTCAAATAATCCCATGTTTGCTTTTTCAATATTAATTCTACAGTTCTGTCACACTCCTTGTTGGTCTGTGGTTTATATAGTAGCCTATTGTCACCTGTCTCTATAAGATGTCTTTTAAATAATTTCCATCTCATAGGAAAAGAGTCATTAGCTCTACCTTTTGTTTCTATTATAAAGTTTTCACCTACAAAATCAGGTGTATATTTTATACCTAGAACTTTTTTATTGCCTCTATCAATATACTCACCTTTTCCATTATTCTGGCGCTCATGAGCTGCACGGTTAAAGTTAAACGATTCAACCAGTGTAAAATTTTCTCCTTCATATTTAAATTTAAGTTTTGCTTTTTTTAATGCGATGTACATATATTTCTCAAGGCCAGAAGCGAAGGTAACACCATCGTGTATTACCTTCCTAGCTGTTACTGGACCTTTCTTTCTTCTAATCTTCGAATATCGCTTCTTCGCCATAATTTTCTTTTAGCTTACGAACAAGTTCATCTTCACGAAGATCAGATAGTTCCTCACGTGCAGCCTGTATGTATAGCACTGCATCCATTAACTCTTCTTGTATATCATTTAGATAACCAACTAAGTCTTTATGACCACCTCTTCTTTCACCATCTAATGATCTACCATACTTAGCAAACCCTACATTTGATCTGTCTACAAATTTCTCTACCACTCGTCTTACGACTGGATCTCTAAACTCTATCTTTGAAAATTCTGATTTACTCATAACGACTCTCTTTTTACAAATGTTCCATTAACCATTTTACCTTGTCTGCTTTTAATAACATTATATGCAGAGTCAATACAGTCTTCAATATCAAAGCCTTCTAGCTTAGCTAGATTTGTTAGCACTACAACCATATCACCGATAGCATCGATAATTTCAGGTTCATCTCTGTTGAGTAGAGCTTTAGCTAACTCACCTGCTTCTTCCATTAATTTAACATATTGCGTTTTTGAATCGCCACTTTTGTATATACCTTTTTCAACTGCCCAAGAACGTATTAGATAAAACCTATCTTGCATTATTGGATCAACCTCAACCATTTCATCCATTTGATCTATAAATGCTTTGTTATATATGTAGCATTTATCATCTCCAAATTGAGACCTGTTAGCATTTTTTAATATCCAATCAATATTTGATTGATTTAATGAAACAGTGTTACCTTCTTCTATTTCCCACTTATGTTCTCGATTAGTTAGTAGATGTGATCTAAGATCTACTATTGGGCAGTGAAAAGTAGTTGTTGCACTACTTGAAGTTACTATTTTTTTGTTACTCATTTTATTTGATTTAATTTTAATTCTAGATTTAACTACTTCTGAATAAGGTCTCATGTCTTTTATGTAACCATACTCCTCTTGTAACTCATGTTCTCTCAAAGATACATAATTTATATCATTAGATGATTCTAACACCTCATATTCATGATTTTTATATCCTTGTTGTTTAGTAACCCGGTTATTAAGATTACAGGTAACACCTATCTTTTTACCCGGTATATGATATAAATGATATCTTTTATTAGTATCCAGCATGATCTTTTAATTGTTTTTTATATATATGAAAATTCTGAGCAAAATGGTAATACGTTCCTTGATCCATAGACAACGCGTCTGCAATCATTTTATGTAACATTGAAAAACAATATTGATCGTTACAGAAACCAAACCACAGATCGTTAGATCGCATTACAACAGACATATTTAATCTGTTATGCATTATCGTAAAGTTGACAGCATAAGTACAAGGAGTATCGTTAGTGTAAGTATCAAACTCTTTAGCATCATATATACTTATAGATGCTTTTCTAGTATCAGGCTTTTCTTTCAACAACTTAACTACCTTATCTATTTGATTATTGCGTTGCCATTGCCAACCATAGTTGGATCTGACTTTACCCTTATCATCTGCCATACGCTCCCAAATA
>Ga0181392_1000003_pt1 | contig 71754 bp, 69 predicted proteins | sample 15SPOviralmetaG_FD_130083 | JGI IMG/M metagenome (GOLD analysis project Ga0181392, IMG submission 130083) | Marine viral communities from the oligotrophic San Pedro Time Series (SPOT) site, San Pedro Channel, CA, USA - 15 SPOT_SRF_2010-09-15 | ecosystem: Environmental > Aquatic > Marine > Strait... | reverse complement strand
GTATGGATCTTACCATAACGAGCAGTATACTCATCACACATAGCAAGTCCATGAGCAAGCAACCATTGCCAGTTAGTCACAAACTCATTTGCCCATTTGGTGCAGGGATGATTACGAAAGGCACCCTTCTCAGTAGCATAGGGAGTACCGTCTGCTCTGGGAAGAGTGCCAAAGTTATGACCCCATTTGTCTGAACAAACAATAGCAAGCATCTGACAAGTCTCTAAGGGCATCTTGACAATGTGCTTATCGGGGAGAACCCTAGCAGACATCCAAGGACTAGGATCAGTTACAAAGATGTTCATAGTATTTTTGACATCGAGATTGTCAGGAGGAATGCTATCATTATAACCACATCCCAGGACTTTGTACGGACAAAATAAGGAATTGAAATAGTATCTGCAGCAAGATTTAATATAGCTCCAGTCAAAACATCGACATGGAGAATAATAAAGTATGCAACGATAACTCCAATACTTCCGATTATCCGTAAAGCAACGTCAGGAGTTATTTGTAGTTTGAGTTCAGAAGTTTTCTGCATTTATGATCTCTTGGTGAACATCCACTATGAATATATCGACCATCAAAGACAACCAAACGATTTGGTTTTGGTTCGATTGATTCCTTTATAGTAAAAGAATTAATATTATCTCCATCAACCTGAGTTCCACTATCCCTTTCATTAAAGATGTGGGTGTTACCATCGGTTTGGTTTATATAAAGAATTGCTGAGTAATGAAATTGTCCAGGATAATCCACATGAGGTCCATGAGTAGCACCTTCAGGATTTTGCATACACATATCTGCTCTGACTCTCAGAACTTCTCTTGCACCGAGATAAGACTTTACCTTTAGAGCAAAGGGATAAATCAAATCTCCGAGTGGACAAGTTGATTTATCATTATTGATAAGGAGATTAGAAAAACCTTGAGTAAATTTTTCATCTCCATTTATGCTGAATTTTTTAGAACTATGGTAAGTAGAGTCATCACTGTAATACCATGGAAAGGTATCATCGCACATGACTTTATTTGCGATATAGTCAAAGTAAGACTTATCTAAAAAATCATCAATAATCTCAACAAACTTAGTCTTCATAAGAAGAATCTGGTTCTAGGGCAATCCAATAGGTAAGGTTTTTATCAGAGTTGACAAACTTAGAAAGAAGTTTCTTAGAGATAGAAACTTGATAACTACCAGGAAGAATTTTGATGTTTTCTACTTTGAAGTTGAAACTAAAAATATTTTCTGTCTCACCGACAATGATAGAGAAGTCATTAGAAGTATCATTCTTACGGTCAGATACTACTAGTTTCACAACACCATTCTCACCAACAACAGATAGATCTGGAAGTTGATAAACAGCAGATGCCTTAAGGAGTTTGTCTAATTGCTGAGTATTAAGATTGAAAGCAATCTCTTCAGATGTCAGAACAATATCCTTATCTGGAGGAGTAATGATCACATTTGGATCAGCAAAGAAGTATTTGGATTTCATCTTACCTTCACGGATAACCATGTAAGAATCATTCTCAATATCAAGTTCAGGACTCTGGTGAAGACTTAGACCATTAAGGAACTGATTAAGATCATAGATACCAAAGTCTTTAGGGAAGTCTTCATTTACTTCAACCTCGGCAAGAATGTTTTTCATCACACTGATAGTGCGTAGTTTCTTACCTTCTTTGAAGAGAAGAGATTGATTAATATTAGAAAAGTTTTTCAGAATATTAACAGTTGAATCAGAAAGTTTCATAATCACCTTTGGGTTGTTTGTGTAGACCAGAGAAATGGTAAAGAAGGACGCAATAATGAATTGCTTTTAAAATATCTTGTTTAGATTTTCCTCCCTTCTTACCAAAACGAGAAAGATATTTGATAGCATTTGATCGGCAGAATGGTTCTGCATCACCAATTGCTTCGATAAGATCTAAAGTTTGTGTTTTAGATTCTTTAGATGTGTAGTGTGCATTGTAAGTTTGAGATAGGTACTCACGAACCTCCTTCATAGTCAAATCCTCTTCATACTTCCAAAAACCATTGTTTGAAAGTTGATCAAGATTTAAGTCAATTCGGTCTTCACTCATAGATGAAACAGGTATGTTGATATTGAGGGTATCTCCGAAATCGATAACATCATTATCGTCGTAGATGGGTCGGTCGTCTCCTAGAGGACGACCATCATTATTAAAGAAGTTCATTTCTTCGTCACTAAATCCGTACATTTCGTCGTATAAAAAACTCCAAGAAGTCATAATATTCCTCCCAAATTATATCAGAAGTTGGTAGTGTTGTCAATTGTATTGATGCTATCATCAGATGTCATTTCAAAGTCAGCATCGATTTTGTCATAAAGTTCGATAAATGACTGCTTAGTCTCATCATCAAATCGTGCAGTGCAGACCTCAATTGCTTTTTCCTTGTTATCAAAGATGCTATAAGCATTAACGATATGCACTAGACGACGAGTACTGATAACTTCATCAATACCACCATCATAGAAGGTCTTACGGATGATGTCTGCCCAATCAACTAAACGAGACAAGAAGTTATCGTCAGTAACATTAAGAGTATCGGCAACCTTAGAAAGAATCTTTGATTCACTTGTAGGGGAAGGATATGCCTGCTCAAAGGTTACAGGGAATCTTTCAAGGAATGCTTCATTGAGGACATTAGTTCCAATGAATCGTCCATCCTCAGATCCCTTGCCTTTAGTGTTTGCAGTTGCGAATACATTGAATCCACTCGTAGGGTCAACTCTTCGTCCAACTTTCTTCAGAAACACACCCTTACCTTCTAGGATGGATTGCAGACAGAGGATTTTGTTACTTGCGAGATCGATTTCGTCAAGTAGGAGCACTGCTCCCCGCTCAAGGGCTTCAATAACTGGTCCATTGTGCCATACAGTATTACCATCGACAAGACGGAAACCGCCAATAAGATCGTCTTCATCAGTTTCAATTGTAATGTTTACACGAATAAGTTCTCTGCCCAACTGAGCACATGCTTGCTCTACAGAGAAGGTCTTACCATTTCCTGACAAACCAGTGATGAATGTTGGATAAAAAAGATTAGACTTGATAATTTTTTTAATGTCAGTGAAGTTCCCGAACGGGACAAAAGTATCATCCTTGATAGGAATAAGGTTCATATCTTCCCGATCGGTAGCAGGGATAGCAGCAGGTGCTTCATATGTGCGTTCAATCTCTTCAACTTTCTTGTTTGTCACTTCAAGATTCCACTTACCACGACTAACCTTACGATCAGACAATTTACTAGATACGGTCTGGTAGTTAGATCCGTTCATTGCACACCATGCACGAATATCGGAAGAAGTTACATTGTTACCGTATAATGCTTTAAGTGAAGTGACAACGTATTCTGGAGACATGGACATGTGTTTCTTTTGAACTGAAGTTATTATAGTATAGAACCAGGAGGGTTGTGCCCATCAGAGGACAGTTTGGAAAGTGGTACTCCTTTATGTTTTAACATACAGGCACTCCGTGCCCATGCCCTAGAAAGACTAGTGACATCAGCACAGAGTGTGTCAAATTTACCACAATAAGGACAAGATCTGTTAGTCATGCGATTAAGGAAACAAACTCATTAAGAACTTTCTTATTCGATTTTTTAGTCTTAAGGGATTTGACAAAAGCAGATTTAATCTTTGCCTTTGTTGCACCATCATCTACTTCAAAGTCTGTTTGACTAGCAAGATTAGAACTAGCAAGTCCGATATATGTATCATAACCAGAATTTTTAATCATAACGCAACGTTCTTTCTTCCATATAGTTTTCATAATTTCAATTTCCTCCCAAGAACTTCCATGAAGACGAATGAAAGATCCAGATTCACCTTTTGAAAGAACACGAATACCCACAAAATTTGTATTTGGAAAAGTATCTTTAAGATTAGTCAGCATCAAATTAGTGAATGAAACATATGCTGATTCATGATAGTTAGTAACTTTGTAAGTTGTACCAATCTTACGATCACGAATATAACAATTGGCATTAAGACGTGCAGTTCCAATTCGTAGTTCCTGATTTGGATAATCAATCTCAACATGACGACTACAAGGTGCTGCTTCACCGTCTGTCAAAACAATACACTGTACCTTTTCTAGAGAATATTGTCTCTTGAAATTGGGAATAATTTTATGCAGAGAAATGAGTGCTTCATTCAAAGGAGTTCCAGATAGACCCATACGAATAGGAATCGGATATCCAACGTATTTAGTTTGTGCGAATGCAATTCGGAACATAGTGTGCATTTGCTTATCAAGAATACGATTACTTACATTACTTGTAAGAATATTCATCATCGAGAAGACATCAGGAACTAGAAGCAATCCATCTTCCTTTTCATAATGAGGTTCTGGATAGACTAGTTTACCTGTATCATCGTAAACTCCACATCTGAACTCATTAGTAAATGCATATACATCAAACGGAATTGATACTTTACGACAGAACCAAATTAGATTAAACAATTGCTTCATAGTATCAAGCATAACGGTTCCCATAGAACCAGACCAGTCAAGAACAAATAAAAGACCATGATTCTTTCCATCAGGAAGAACAGTTACTTTCTTGAAAATGTCTTCATTGTACTTATAGGTGTGGAGTTTAGATGTATCAAGCACACCAGTCTTGGATACGGCGGCACGAGCATATGCAGCAGCAGACTTACGGCATTCAAATTCTTTAACAAGATAGTTTACTTCTTTCTGTGCTGATTTTTTAAAGTCTGAGTATGAAGTGTCTGCCCAATCAAAATGGTTTAGGTCTCCACCATCAGTTTCATAGTTAGACCAAAAGGTATCGATATGATTATGAATATCAGAATTAGATGAGATTACTGTTTTCAGATCCAAATCTGGAATATTTAAATAGGTCAATTCACTATATGGATTATCTGCTCCACGATCATCAATAAGATCACTGATAGAATCTTCAAGATTCTCTGCAGTTTTTACATCAAGACTAGAAGATCCACCACCAGATGATGATGATGCAATCTCTGGCATAGAATCTTCACCAGATTCACCTTCAGAAGACTCGGTTGATTCTGTGTCTAGTTCACCATCACTAGAATCAGAAGTATTTTGATTCTCAGCAGAATTTGAAGATCCTTGAGTAGGAGCAAGGGAGACCTCACTCAAGTCTTCCTCTTGCTTTTTCTTACAATAGTTGTATAGTTCTTCGGCAACAACCAGAACATCAGCAAAAGTCTCGCAATCAGAAATTGCTTTGATCAAACGACTTTCTTCTGGATTGTGAACAGGAATATTTACATAGTTACCAATCTTGAAGTAAAGATTCGCACGATCTGCAAGATTCATTGAAGGAATATCTTCATTCTCTAGTGCAAAGAAATCTTCCTCAGAAAGTTCTCCATAACCACGATAAAATGTTTTAGCAAGTCCTGCATACTTGCGTTTCATAAGTTTCTCAATTCTAGCATCTTCTACAACATTGACAAACTGTTTGGGAGTATCCCAATCCCATTCATCAGGAGTGAAGAGAGCATGTCCAACTTCATGAGCAACCAACATATCAAAAACACACTCAGATGCTTTCTTCCACATAGGAAGTGTCAGAACCCGAGTGTGTACATTGAACATTGCAGTCTCAACATGACGATGCTCAACCACCAAATCTTCCATAGCAAGAAGTTTAGCAAGTTGACTCTTCACTTCAAAGTTGATGGACATGCGTGTTTGTCTTAGATGTACCTATTATAGAGGCAACACGGCCTTAGACTGCGATCTTTGTGCCACTTTATAAACCGTCACAGGGTCGTCCTTATGTCTAAGTCTATGGCAATTGGAACAGATCAAGACACATTTGTCAATTTCTGCTTGGACAATCTCCATAGAGTATCCATCTCGGAGCAACATACGAATTTCATCTTTTTTCAATTCTGGTTGCTCATGATGAAAATCCATACAAATTGGATCATATGTTTTTCCACAATCTTGACAAGGTTTTCCAGTTTTATAATTGGTCAACCATTGCATTCTGGCTAGGACTTTAGTTTTTCTTGTTCTTTTTGGCATTTTATGGTTCGTATTATTTTAGATTTGGATATAGAAATTGATAATACCAAGAATAGTCTCTTAGCATTTTGTTTTGAGATTTCCGTTTTATCAACGGAAACTCATAGGTTTCTTTTTTAGAAACTACCTTAGGGCGTATCGTATGATCACCCCAAGGTGCATATATCGAATCATTATAATGCCCTTGTCTTACATCATTCAAATCATTCTCGTAATCATCAGCACCGATAAAGTCATAAATGCTAGTTAATACTTTTTGAGGATTTTCCATAAAGTCTTCATATCTAACAAACTTAAAGTTCTTTAGATATTTTCGTTCACAATCTAAAATTTCTTTCAATGCAAAAAGAGGAGTATGAATCATGTCTTGCTGCATATATGATTCAATTCTCCTATCCATCAGATCGACATCATTAAACTCTTCTCTAGAATCAAAAGGGTAAAGTTCTTCTGTAGAAGGTCCCATAATTCTATCTTCAGTCTCAAGTTTTTCCATGGATGAAATAACTCCACGCAAATCTCGAACAAGATAAATTACCTTTGCAGATGGGACAAGATTAAAAAGAAGATCAAAATCTACTGCCCAACTTCTATCTTTATCAACGTAGATATTAGTATCACACAAATTTTGTAACCAAGATGATATTCCTGCTCGCATGAAAGAGTTGTATAAGAACTTCATCTCTTTCATTGTATGCTGAGTTTCGGTATATACCTTTTCAGAATGCTGAGAGATATTCGTCAGAATAATCGACAAGCAAGAATCCATCTCCACAGTCATATCTGGATGTTGTTGCAAAAGACTACCTAGAAGAGTTGATCCACTTCTAGGTAGTCCTGCTAGAGTTATAAATTTCATGATTCAACTATCTGCGAAAAATTCTTTCTCTTTTCAAATTTAATGACTCTATCAAACTTATCATGTAGAGATTCTTTGTGAGAAATAACAAAGATGTTAGCATCTTTAATTACAAATCGAATAATTTTAAGAAACTCATCTGTACCAAATCCATCAAGTGATGAGTCAAAAATTTCATCCATAATCAAAAGATTAGTACTAGTAGAGTTTTTAATCTTAGCAACTTCTCTCCAAGTAAACAATAATGCTAGGTCAATACGTTGCTTCTCACCTTCAGAGAATGAAGAATAAGAAAAGTCTTCATGAATTGGTGACTCTACAGATTCATTAAACTCTTCATCTAGTTTGAAGTTAATGTAGAACTCCATCATCTGCAGATACTTTGCTACCTGCTGATTTATGAGTGGAAGATACTTTTCAATAATCTTCGACTTAACTCCACTATCCTTTAGAAGTTCATGTAGGAAATCATGTCTAACAATTTTATCCCTATTCTCACTTAGACTATCAAATACGGTTTCGAGATTATTTTTGTATGTGGTTAACTTTTCCTTTTCTTCAGTCTTATTTGCCGACTGATCGTTTAAAGTTTTAATCTCAAAGTTTAGACTAGTTACTTGACTTTGTAGTGACGAGATTTTTGCACTATTGGAACTAATCTTACTTTGGGACTCCATAATAGATTTTGAAATATTGTCAAAAATTTTCTCACGAAATTCTTCAGACTTGATAGTTTCAATAAGTTGATCATACCCACTCTCCAATTCGGTTATTTTGTTATTAGTATTTTTAAGTCTTTTAACACGAAAAGACTCTTCTATAGTTTGCTCACACGTAGGACATGTGAGATTATCTGAAAAGAAATTCTTCTCACGTTTGATAGTATCCATCTTCTGTGAGATTTTACCTTTCAAGTTTCCAAGTTTACGAATTTTACTTTTCGCATCTTGCACACTTTCAAGTTCTTTTGTGTAACGAAACACATCCTCTTCAAATATAGAAGTGTCTCTATTAAGATTCCCAATATCACTATTGAGTTGAGAAATTTTATTGTTGTGTTTATTGATTATATCTTTATCAAGATTATCAAGTTCACTAATAAAGTTTTCTTGCATTCTGACTTTATCAGTAAAAGATTCTTTCTTCAGATTTAATACTTTAACATCTTCCCTATATCCCCTAAGTTGATCTTTGATGATGTTATTCATCGTAGAAAAAACTTTGATGTCTAGGATATCTTCAATAACTTCCCGTCTACCTGATGCTGGCAGTTGCATAAACGGTGTAAAATTACTGCTACCTAGAATTACGATCTGAGTAAAAGACTTATAGTTCATCTTGAGAATACTTTGCTCAAGATATTTTTGCTGATCATTAGCAGATGCTGCTTGATCTAGAAGTGTTCCGTCACGATAAATCTCAAAGACATTTGGTTTAATGCCACGAACAATGCTCCACTCTACTGATCCAATCCTAAAATCAATATTTACAACACAATCCTTTTCATTCGTAGTGTTAATGAGTTGTGGTTTATTAATCTTACGAAATGATTTTCCAAACAAAACAAAAGTCAGTGCATCAAGGATAGTTGACTTTCCTGCACCGTTTGTTCCTATAATTAAACTATTCTGACAATCATCAAGTTGGACTTCGGTAAATTGATTACCAGTTGAGAGAAAGTTTTTCCAACTAATTTTTTTAAAATAAATCATGTTCTTCAGGTGGAACTACTAACTCATCACTACCAATAATAGCATACATGTATCCATGTTGACTACATGTTTCAAATAACAACTCTTCTTCAACTTCCACGGATTTCATTTTCGGAGAACCACTTTCTTCTAACATCATAATAAAACGTTCAACATCATCATCATTTTCCCAAATGTATAGAACATTTTCACCATTATCGTCTGCTACAGAATATGCACCTCTGTCTTCTTCTCCGTCAATTACTACGATATACATGCTAGATCATTTCGCAAGCTTCCTGATACACCTCTGCGATAATTTTAGATAACTCTGATTTATCTAAGTCAATCTCAGACTCTTGTATGTACTTATTTAACAAACTTAAAGTGTTCTCAGATTCAATCTCTTCGATTTGATCTTTTGAATACCACCCATTAAAGTCTTGACTTTCTATAATTTTTAGATCTGCAACATTTGCAGTATAGAACTTATCAATAAACTTTTCAAAGTTTTTGTTGTTACTCTTTTTTCTGACGATGATCTTTACAATCATATCACGATACTTTGAAAAGTCAAATGTCTTATAGTCAGTATCTTCATAGTAAACATGATGAAAAATACTATAAGGGTTATTAACAAAAGTATGTTCTAAAGTTTCTGTATCGAATATTGTAAATCCACGTACATCATTTACATCGTTCCAGTAGATTTCGTATGCGTTTCCTGTGTAGTGGATGTTCCTATCATTCGATCTAGTGTGGTAGTGACCAGAGAAGACTTTGGTGAACTTCTCAAATAACTTGCTCTCATGACCATGCTCCATGATGCACTGTTTATTAGCAGCAAATCCTCGGAGTTCAAGGTGCCCCATCGCAATCTTGCTATCAGTCTTTTTAAGAAGTTTAAAAGTGGTTTCTTCATTTTCTTTATTAATCCATGGAATGAATGCTATCTTTAGACCATCGATAGTAACCTCAGATGGTTCTGAATAGACTTCAACATTTTTATATTCACGAAGTAAAAGATCTACTGCATTCACATTATTAGTATTCTTATAGAATGCAGTATGATTTCCTACTATGGTATGAATTTTACATCCCATACTTTCTAAAACATCGTAGTAATTATCCTTTGCCCACTTAAGTGAACTAAAATTAATACCAGTTCTGTTATCAAAGGTATCACCCATATCAACAATCGTAGTAATTCCTTCCTCTTTTAGATAAGGAAAGAATACATTATTATAGAACTTCAGAAAAAAGTCGTGAAAGAGTTTTGAATTCTTACGTGCTCCAAAGTGTTGATCTGTGATGAGGGCAATCTTCATACGTTATTTGAACCCATTCCTCTAAGTTTAGAATAGACAGCATCTTTGATGCTATTATAGTCCGAATAGTTGGAGTTGTCAACAGTGTTGTCATTCACAAACACCTGATCATATCCAGTCTTTTCTAAGATCTTATTTTTAATATCTAACTGCTTCTTTTCTTTTTGAATACGTCTCAAGAATGCGTAGTGAATAATCTGTGTGAAGTATGCAAAAGGATTTGTAGATTTCTCTGGATTGAAATTGTGAATGTACTGAATACAGTTTTCTACTCCATCAGAGATCATATCATCTTTAAAGATGTAGTTGACAAAGTTTGGTTTATATGATAAATGAGTTGCAATCTTAAGAAAGCATTCACCAAGATAATTTGTGATCCTAGGTCTTGGTTCACCTGCCTCTGCGGCTGCTTCACGTGCTTTTTTGTATTCTACAATTGCATCTAGGAAATCTCTATTATTTACATAATGTTCCGATTGTTTTCTTTTAGGCATTTCATTATTACCAGTAATTCAGTATGTACTCATTCTACCATAGCTTGACAAATGTGTAAACCATGTGTAGAATATCTCTGTTGAGGTTGATAGGAACGCTTTAGCTAACTTTTAAATAGATTTTCTAAGTACTTTCGAGTATCATCTACTGACGATAGATATCCCATTTTTCTACTTAGATTATGTTTTTGATGATCATCTTTTGATTTTCTACAAAAAGACTTATACATTTTAATTGTATGATTGTCATTACATTCTATAATTGTTAGGACATCTTCCATATTGATTATGATCATATCAGATGATGATGTTTTTAACCAAGGATCTATTTTATAACATGCTTGACCTCTAATTAAAATTTCATCAATCGTAACTGGATCTAATAACATGAGGAATGTTTTATCACCTTCGTTAGAAGGTGATACCTTAGAGAATATCTCCTCAGTATTTTTTAGTTTTATCGTTGCATAAAATTCTTCTTCCATTAATCTTTTAAATCGATGTTTATAATATCATAATTAAAATTTTCTTGATTATAGATTTTAATTCTTTCGATTAAGTGATTGAGTGTATAGTTTTTTAAACTTCTAATTGTACAGTCGTCTGCTATATCGTATAGAGTTGCTTTTGTTTTATTTTTACCTTTCCTTAAAACTCTTCCGATCGATTGTAGATTGCGGATTCTTGATTTAGACGGACTAGCAAAAATAACATTATGAAGATTTCTAATGTTAATTCCCGTTGAGAAAGTTCCATATGATGCTACTATGATCGCACTACTTTCATCCTCAGTTATTCGTCGAACTTCCTCTCTTTCCTCAGAGTCAACTCCACCATGGACAAAAAATACTTTTCGTCCTTCACTTACGGAACTATTTATCTTTTCAAAAAGAGGTTCACCATGTGCGGCAACCCGACTATAAAGAATCAAAGTATTACCTTCCAATCCTTTTGCGAGATTTAATATAAATTTATTTCTCTTTTCATGACCAATTAGGTATTGTATTTCATCTTCATAAGTATCAAATTTTTTTGGAGTATGTTTCAATATAAGACATCTAATCTCCAGGTCTGATACATGACCTTTCTCCATTAACTCAGATGTACGTGTTACTCTGTAGCATGGTCCAAACAATCCTTCCAATACCCACTTATGTGTCTGTGTTCCATCAAGTGTTCCTGTAAATCCATATCTATATTTTGTATGATGGAGATGATTCATAATTGTAATAAGAGACTTGCTTTTAAATAAGTGAGCCTCATCACCAATTACTACATCAAAATCTTCAAAATAACTACGTTCTAATTTATAAATAGACTGCCATGTTGTAACTGTGACAGGAAGATCTGTTTCTTTCTCACATCCTGCATATATCTTATGACAATATGAATCTGAATTCCATCCATAATCCCGAAAATCCGAGACGAGTTGATCTACTAGACTGGTCGTTGGTACGACTACGAGAATTTTTCGTTTCCTATCCACATGATATCTCACGACAGCGTAAATCATCAGACTTTTTCCTGACGCAGTTGGACTTAACAGAATCTTTCTGTTATATTTTAATGCATCATGAACTGCTTCAATCTGATAATTTCTTGGGGTCAATGCAGTTATCGAAGCAAGGTAATCTTTAACTCCTTCTAAACTAATCTCCTTATTAACTTCAAAGGGTTTTCCATAGTACTTATTTGTTACAAACTCATATGTGTAATTATAATTGCTACAAAATTCTACAAGTCTATGTAATAGACCTATGTAAAGTCTTTTGGTCCTCAGATCAAATAAGTGTATCTCACCATTCCAATTTCTCTTACGATACTGAGGCATAAATTTTGCCCCAGGAACTTCAAATTTGAAGTGATCTCGTAATTCGTATTCTATGTGTGGTTCAGTAGTAATTTTGAGATATACTTCATTACACTTTTCAATAATTAAATTAGCCATATCCAGCTTGGAATTTTAAAAATTCAATTGAGTTTTTTATTTGGTACGTTCGATTAGATATTTGTTTTAAGATACTATCGATGTAATTAATCATTACCACATAATATTCAATCTTCATACTGATAGTTGAGAGTCTCTCATCAGCATCAAGATACTTATTCATAGCATCTTTATCTCTTACTTTTTTGGGGAAAGGATCTTTTACATATACATCTGGGTCTGCCTTTCCAGAATAATATTCGTATCTTTCGTGTCTTACGTTTTTTCTTTGCTGCTCTGCTTTTGTTTTTAGCAATACTAGATTGTTTAAGATATCGTAGTATTTTGAATGTAGTACTGGAATTTTTAGTGATTCTTCGTGTAAGTTGTCAATATCAATCTGAGAATCTTTTTCCCACATTGATTTAATCATAGCAATGTCAAATGTCATACTCTAGAGTTAAACCTGTCGTTAATAATGTATATACTATACTTAAAAGTTACTGTTGCTGCGAAGTATTGAATGTCTGTATCCGTAGCATCAAATTCCATTTGAGAAAGTGAAGTTGGAAACATATCTTTGAATACTACGTTGTACTGTAAATTCTCAGTATTTGTTAAAATTTGTAGAGTCCCATCAGAATAATGATTCTGTTGATTTTGTGTAAATGGTTTCCCTAGCAAATTATCTTCATTTTGTAAGTCATATATTTCACTTAAGGATTCTGGAAATCCTAAACCTCGCATCCAATTTTGAATTTCTAAGTAATTCCCCAGATCTTCATCTACTAAAAATCTAATAGAAAGATCTTCAAAATCCATCATATCACCAGGAACTGGAATCATTTTTAAGTATGATCCTTGTTCTGCAACTCCCAAACTTATACCAGGAACATTTGCTGAGTTAGCAAAGTATGCAAGTTTAGGTGCTCTTGATATTGTAAATTTAAAACCAGTTGGAGCAAGAAAATTCCTATTTGCAATCTGTGTTTTAAACGCTGATGATGATACAGGCACAACGATAGAAATCCTTGGATACTCTATTTATCACTCTAATCCCATCAAGTATTCTCCGAGTGCTTCCTTCAATTGCTCAGGTGTTAGTTGTGGTTCTTCCTTCAGATATTTCTCTAAAACATATACACAATGATTTTTTATTGCCACATCACTAGACCACGAAAGTCTATCATTTACGATGTCTCTTGGTGTCTTTAGCATGGATTGATTTTCTGCTCTAGTATGTAGGCATAAAAAAAGGACCTCCGAAGAGGTCCTGTGAAAACTCTGTGAATAGAGATCACATGAGGTTCTTAACGGTTACACGTCTGTAGTAACGGTTAGAGTTGGTGGTTAGTCCACCGAGACCCTGATTGGTGCCTTCTGCGAATGGGTTAGCAACTAGACCATAACGGGTCTTGAAGCCAATCTTGGGCTGGAAGGTGTTCTCTCCAACTGCACGAACCATCTGAAGAGGAACGTATGGGCAGTAGAATAGACCTGCGTCATAAGGTGAAGAACCCTTATAACCAGCAACATAGTACTGATTAGCAGCACTGTTTGCAGAATATGGGTCAATGTATACACGGAACTTACCGAGTAGAGTACCAGCAAAGGTGTTGCCAGTGTCATCTACGTTAAGGTTTGCATTAAGTGCAGGAGTGTAATCGAGTACACCAGCCATGGCTAGAGCAGAAGCAACGTCTGCGGAACACATGATGATGTTGCCCTTTCCTCTACGAGTTCTTTGTGCGATTGCGTTAGCATCACGCTCGATTTGGAAGAGTAGACCCTTGAACTTCTCAACAGACCAACGACCATTGGAGTCGATATCTAGATCGAACTCACCAGCAGTTGCGGTGTTGACGGTAGCACCTTGCTCAGCAGTCTTGTAGATAGTTCTAATAACTTCTCTGTTGATTTCCGCAAGGATTTCAGTAGAGAGGATATTAGCAAGTTCTGCTTCAGCATTAAGACCATGAATTGCCTTAATGTCTTGTGCTAGTTCTAGGGAGTATTCTGCCTTGAGTGCTCTGGACTTTGCAGTCACAGTAACTTTCTCAATGCTGAATGCCATCTCGTTGAACTGATCAGAGACGCCGAGATTCTCAGCATCGTCAGTTCTCATGCCCTGACCAGCATTGTATGCTAGTTGATCGGCAGAACCAGTTGGGTTAAGGACGGAAGGATTGCTACCAGACTGTGCGGTAGTACCCATACCTGATGCAACACCAGACATTCCGTTGGTGTTGTCGAATCCAGAATCCTGTCCAGAGAAAGCAGTATCTGCTTCGTTGAACATTGACTCAGTTCCAGACTGATTGTTGTATCTGGAACGCATTGCGAAGATGAGTCCAGTAGGACCACTCATTGGTTGAACACCTGCGAGGTCATATGCGACCAAGTTAGGCATTGAACGTCTAATTAGTGAAATTAGAACGGGGTCGAAACCTGCGGTAGGACCACCAGCTGCGGATCCACCTTGGAATCCATCAGAACCAACTGCGTTGGTAGGTGCTTCTGCGAGGAATGAACCTGAGTTGTTAAAAGAGTTTTGCTCTCTTAGGAATTTTTCTTGGTTTTCTAGCAGGACTGCGGTCACTGCTCTCTTATGGGAATCTTGAATATTATCAAGACCCTGATGATCGAGAACTGGTGCCCACTTCTCCTGCAATTGCTCGGAATTGAACATTGAGGTTTACCTATTAAGTGTTTGTTTTTGTTTGATTAATATTAAATTCAGTTTTTAGCAAATGAAGAGAGTGTCTTCAGGTATGCTGCCATAGACCCAGAAACTACTTCTGGAGCTGCGTCTGCACCTTCAGATAACGTCTCGGTTTTTGCCTTTGGAGTTGCTTTAGTAGAGAAATAAGATTCTCTGAGCATTTCCAATTTTTCACGATATTTTTCTTCACTTTCAAACTCAACACTTTCAGCAAGTGAAGCGAGCTTTTCTTTCTGTGTCTCGGCAAGACCACCAGAAACTTGATCAAGAATACCCTCAGCAACAGTCTCTGCGAGACGGGAGTTTAGGGAAACATTCTTCTCAATTTGCTCGTTGAGTTTAGTCTCCATTTCATCAAGTTTTTCTACCATGCTATCAATTACATTATACTTTTCTTCAGGGATTGTTACATAATGAGTTTCAAAAAGATCCTTCATTCCAGAGAGGAAGGATTCAGTCATTTCTGCCTTAAGTGCATGTTCGATTGCGAGTTCGTTCTCGGACATCCACTCATCAGCAACATATTCTAGATAAGAGTCTGCTCTTGAAGTTAGACCCTCTTGGATTACTGCTACTTCTTCAAGTAGTTTTTCTTCGTATTGTACTTCTAGACCTTCTTTGATCTGTGCAACCTTTGCATTGATTGCAGTTTCAAAGATGGTTTTTGCTTTTTCTTGGAATTCTTCGGAGAGTTCCTCACCTTGAAGAAGTGCGTTAACATCTTCCTCCATATTATATTCAGCAACAACCTCAACTTCTTCGGTTGATTCTTCTTCGGAAACAACTTCTTCTTCAGTAGTTTCTTCTTCAGATACTACTTCTTCTTCCGTGGTTTCTTCTTCGGCAACCACTTCGTCAGTGATTTCCTCTTCTTCCTTCATACCAGCAGGCATTGCATCTGCTTTACCAGCAGACTTAGTAACAACATCTCTAACTTGCTTGAGTGTTGCGCCTGGTTCTTTGAGTTTTGCTGAATCATCATCAGACTTATAATTCTCGGGAGTAGGACCACCGAGATCTTCTACAGAAGCAAGTTGAGTTCCAGGATCTGCCATTGTGGGCATTGGATCTGCTTTAGCAGCTCCAGAGTTAACAGCAGTACTGGATTGCTTTGTGCCTACTTCCATTTCCTGTAAATTGTTGTCACTAGACATTTGAGACTCTCCGTTTATCTTTTAGTAGATTAGATTAACTATATTTATTTATAAATTAATTATTTTTATGTAAGTACCACTACTTATAGTGAATTTAAAAAGTCATTGAATAGACTTAACTTATGTTCGTCAAGTGCTTTTTGATCAACTAGAGTGTTGATTCTACGTGCAGTTTTTACTGCAAGTTGCTCACGAAGAATTCCTCCTTCCCAAACCCATTCTTTTCCTTCCATAATTCCTGAAACAAAAGCATCAGGTGCAGAAGGATCGGCAACAATATCAGCAGCAGTTGCCAACATGAAGTCTTCACCAACTTCAGAATAACCTTCTTTAGTTGGACGAAGTGAACCAATACCACGAGAAGAAACTCCGAGCATCACACCTTCTTTAAGAAGAGACTCGGCAATTTTACCCATTGGTGTAGATAAAATTTGTGCTTTACCAATAAAGTCATTTCCCTTTTGCTCAAGAGAAACGATCTTATGAGAAACACGATCAAGATTAATAGTTGGACCATCTGGATGACCCAGTTCACCTAGAGCACGACCTTTAGTAATATGCTCATCAGTATATCTCTTCACCTCACGTTCCATTACGTTACGACGATATACTCTGCCGTTACGATTTTGCTGTTCGGTTTGGAGAAAAGGTCCTTGAATATAAAGAGTTTTCTTACCGTTTCTTGTTTCGGTAATAACTTCTACCTTTTCTATCTCTTCTCTAATTAGTTTCATCGTAAAAACGTGACTTTATTTATTATTTAGTTTCCTTAACCTTCTACTGATACAGAACTGCATCTTAAGGAGCTAGATCCACCACCAAGATATTGACCTGGTTCTTTTTTGATATAGATTGTTTCCCTGGGACTCACTGCATATCTTGCAACAATATCGTTTCCAGATGCATCATTAGCAACTCTGAAGTTCTGACCACCAGTGGAAAAACTAACTACCCTAACGTAAACTGCATCATCAATAGTGCTATATGACGTTGGAGTGTGAAGGGTTAACCCTTTTAATTTAATTGCTCTATTATCTGAAGACATTATTCTCTAGGTGATATTGGTGATGCATAGATATTTGAAGAAGCACCATGAATGAACTCTGCTGGATCTTTTTTAAGAATAAAAGATTCACCAGGTCCAATAATGGTTTTTGCTATTGTAGTAGCATCATCGTTTGCAGTAGTTCTTACTTTAAAATCGTAAGCAGTTCCTGAATTGATATTTGTAATTCTGACATATGTAGCACTCTCGCAAGTACTATCATTGCTAGAACCTAACTGGAAATAGTCAATACTTAAAGTTCTGAATGGTCCCATTGACATGATACTTATTCCTCCATTGGTGATGATTCGTCTGATGAATAACCAGTCTCACTATTATCTAGTGGCATATCATCAGAGTCTGTAATCGGATATTCTTCTTCCATATTTATTCCTCCTCAGATTCAACTTCCGTCTCATCAAAGACTGCGTTTCCAATAGATGGTTTCAAAGCATCAATTTTTTCAGCACTTTTTGCAAAGAGCACATTTTTGATTTTGTCACTAATATTATTAGGTGACTCATCTTGTAGGATCATATCCATTAAATCGTCCATGATTTTTAAAGGGGTAACATTTTTATTTATTAGATCTCACCGTCTTTGAGATCTTTACCATCAATTTCTGGTGCTGCAGTTGCCTGAGCATCTGTGTTCATATCGGGTTCCATGACTGGTTTACCCAAATCACCACCACCTTCAGGTGCAAATGGCATTCCTGTTTGTGGATCAATTGATGCTGGATCAGGAATAACTCCTGTCTTAATTTCTTTATCGATAAGTTTATCTTGCTCGACGATTTCCTCATCAGTTTGACGAAGAATTTTTCTTCTTAGATAATCTTGTGAGAAATACTTACCAACATATGGTTCTGCAGTTGCAACCATATTAAGTCTTTCAGTCATCAACTCAGTTTCTTTAAGTTCTGAGAAGTGATTGTCATAGAGGAAGTCATATTGAATATGCTCACTCATCATCTCCCAATCTTCAGGAGTGACGATATTCTTAAGAATAAGTTGAGTCTTGAGCATATCACTGAACATATTTGAGAATCTTTTTCTCAAACGTCCAACAAACTTTGTGAACTTGAGTTCATCCCTGAGAATTTCAGAAGAACGACCAAGATTAAAACCACTATCACTATCCATTCTTGATGGTGGAACATTGAGTGACTGATATAGTTTCTTTTTAAAGTAATCAATATCAGTAATTTCACCAAGGTTCTGTCCACCAGGTAGTGTAGTAATTTCAGTACCACGACCACCTTCACGACGAGGCAACCAGAAATCTTCAAGCATACTCATATGCTTTTTGTCGTCACGAATCTCACCAGTGCTAGAATCATACACTAGTTTGTTACGATATCTACTCATAACGTCCCGCAGATATTGTTCTGCTTTCTGCTTGGGTAGATTACCAACATCAATGTAGAATATTCTACGTTCTGGTGCTCTTGATAGTCTATAGATTACAAGACTATCCTCAATCATTCTTAGTTGATTGAGTGATTTAATTGCTTTGTGTAGATATGAAAGTGTTGATCCCTTATTTCTATCTACCAGACCAGAAGTGCAATATGAAATTGAATCTTTTGAAATTTTTACACCCTTAGAATCATTCATTCCACCAGCTGCCTGGTTTGGATATTGAAGTTTTGGGGTGTACATGAAGTATTCTTCTACCTCAGGAAACACATAATCCATTGGATCTTCAGTGTTCTTTCTAACCAGAACATTTGGATTAGAGTTGTCCTTTTTGGTCTTACGAACATAACGCATTTTCATTGCGTCAATATAACGTAACTCTTGAATACCTTCTTGAGGTTTTTTTAAATCAATTACCTTATGGTAATAAAGTCTTCCGTCAATGTACCAATTCCTATAAATTTCGTGAGACTTTTTATCAAAATCCAATAAATCTAGAATAGTCTTAAATTCTTCTCTAATCTTACTCTTAATACCATCACTAGCATTAAGATTTGATAACTCAATTTTTACTGGTGAGTCATCAGAATCTGAAACAATTGCTTCATTTACAATATCTTCAATAGCGCTATCTACTTCAGGATGTAGAGACATTTCTCTATATCTTCTAAGTAAATCGAACTCCGTTCGATATACACCTTCTATATCAACATAAGATCCAAAAAATCCCGTACTTAGATAATGATCAACCCCGTCCTCATTATTCGGAGGCACGGGGGAGACGATTGACGGTGACTTAGGGTCTGAATCTTCAATTGAAAATCCAAAAAGTCTAGCCATAATTTAATTGCTAAGTTTTACCTATTTAGTTAGGTATTACTTGAGGGTTCCAGGACCATTTGCCATTTCAAAGTATTGAACTTGGAATTCAACTGAGAATTCTTCAATACTATCCGTGGTGTCATAAGAAAGATCAATTGCAGAAACATTTGTTGGGAAAATGTCAATGAAATTATATGATCTTAGGACAGTAGTGTCACCACTTCCTGTGGATCCACCACCAGGACCAGCAGTAGTAACATTGTTACGAACTTTTGTTCCTTCGAGTCTGTCTGATCTACCAAGTTGGTGAACAGTTGCATTCCTCATATATGAGGTTGGGTTAACTGCACCAGTTGCATTATCAAGTTTGGAGAGTAGATTCATCCATGCCTCGAAAGCATGTCTGATCTTAAAGTCTTCATCGTTGATAACCGTAACGGTCCAGGTATCAAAGGTGCGGTCTCCCGCAACCTTCAATGTCCTACCTCTAAAAGGAATTTCGATTGCAGCAATATTAGATGCTGGAAGTTGAGCTGTCTTGCAGAAAAATCTGAAGTCAACTTGCTCTTCAGATCCCCACAGAGATTGAACCTCTGCAGGAAACTGATCCAATTGTACTTCAAAAATATTCGGTCTTGCACCACCACCAGCAAGTCTTGTCTTGAATGATGATAAGTTCTTAAGTGAGGGCTTGTTGTTTGCCATTTTAGTTTAGTCTCCCTGATTAGATTTATAAAAAATGAATATCAAACTCTGCCAGCAACTTCTTCAAAACTAATACCTGTGCGTGTTGCAACAAATGTTAGAGTGACGTAGTTGATTGATTTTGTAGGCTTGAGGAAAATGTCAGCCCTGAATTCATTGTTGTCAATGATGTCGGGAGTATTATTAGATTCATCACAAACAACTAGGAATCCATAGAGACCTCTCTTTGCTTGAACATCGCGGAGGTAAGGTTCTACGATATTAACAAAGTTTGCTCTTGTAATCTCATCGTTGAGTTCAAAGAGTTGTGCGTCACCAGCACTCTTGAGTGCTTGCTCCACTGTAAGGAATAGACGACGAACGTTAATTCTGTCGAATGCTGAGTTGTAACCTAGTGCAGTCTTATCACCGAAGAGGATAATACCTGTTCCTGGTGAATTGATGACTGAGTTGATTCTCTTAGGATAGAGACGATCTCTCTGTGCTTTATTGGGGTTATATGCAAGTTTAACTGCATTGTTAATAACTCCTCTTTGCTGTCCTGCAGGTGAGAACCAAGGATATGCTTCAATAGAAGTTCTTACACATAGACCAGCAATGTCTGCATTCGTTGGAATGTAACGGAATCTATTGTTAAATCTATCGTAAGTGTACTTGTATCCAGTATCAAATATTGCATAAGATGAGGATGCAAGTGGTGAGTAGAACTCCAGAATATTATTTGTCTGAGTTTCTGAATTAGCAATATCAACAACATCAGCACGATGAGGTGAAACTACAGCAACACAATCCTTTCTAAGTTCTGCAATTGCAATCAGTTCTTGTGCCTTTGCTTGTGACTCATACTTGGTTGAACAACCAGGACCCATGATTAGATAATCAAGTGGGAATTCTTCTTCATTTCTGAAGAGTCTGTATGACGTAACAAGATCTCCAAGAGTTGCTTTCATTCTCTGATTGCCACTTGCATAATCCTTACCACCTTTTAGTTTGTAGGTGATATTACCAACAGATGCAAAATCAATATCTTGTGCATCTTGACCCCAAAGTCCAGAAGCAACAGAGGCACCTGCTTTAGATACTGCAACTTCTTCGTTACCACTTCCATCAGAAACGTTGTCTCCGACATAGATATACTCTGAGAAATCTGCAAGATACTGAGTATAGAAGATTTTCTGTGGTGAATTTACTGCAGATACTGCGTCTTTTGCCTTAGAAAGACCAATGTGCTTCTCAACAACATTTGCCTTGATTCCAGTTACACTACCATAATCATCAATGACTGCTACGTGTAGTTCATCTGATCTACCACTTCTGTCATTAGCATAGTTGCTAGTTCCAGGTTTTGGTGCAATCTGACTCCAGTAAATGAGTCCGTTGTCTAGTGAAATTGTTTGCTGATCATACCAATCTTTTTGTGAGGTGACGGTTGCAGCAAGTCCAGCACCGATTGAAATCTCACCAGCAGCAGTACCAATGACTGCAGTTTCGGGGAAAGATGCTACTTCAGAACCTTCTGAATAATCAAGTGGATATTCCGTGCCACCTACAGATACTCTCTGAACAACCTTGACTGTAATATCAAGTCCGTCAATTTCGGTAACAACACCTTCTAGTGTTTGACCAGATAGTGCTGAAGTTGAACCACCAGAAACTAGAACTTCGTTATCGTAAGCATATGTAACTGCAGAACCAACAACTACACCAGTTGCATCAGATACAGTTAGGATTTGATCTCCTCTATCATCAATAAAGGCAACCTTGAGTTCATTTGCCCACTCACCAGGAGTTTTAGCAGCAAACGCATAACTTGCTACTTCGTCCGCATGATTTAGGTTGTAATCATCAATATTTTTAATTTTTAGTGATGCATCTCCGACAGTTGAAGTCTTCTGATCAGCACCAATTGCTGCGTTTGCGTTGACTAGATTAGTTCCATCCGTTCTTACTACCTTAAGGACTCCTCCATAAGATAAGAAAGAAGATGCTGACATCCAGTACTCGTACTGACTATCTGTTGAAATTGGTTTACCGAAACTATTAATTAGTCCTTGTTCGGTAGAAACGTCAATAGGATAATCGATAGGACCGATTGCAAATGGCGCGGCAATGGCACCAATATTATCTAATACATTATCAGCTCTTCCAACAGTTAAGTCAACCTCTCGGATTAATACTCCTGGAGATAATTGAGGAGTCGCCATGTTTTTCTCCGTGTGATTCAGTTTATCTAAAAAATATTTATTAAAATGTCACTTTTCATGTGGGAAACTTGACGTGAACTACCAATCTGGATATTCCCATCGATTATCGCAATTCTTATTTTTCATTATCCTTCTTATAGTACACTCCTTACATTCATAAGAATATGAAGATGCTACAGGTCCTCTATCTTTACGGGTTCTATAAAATTCACTTACAAGATTCTTAGACTGACCACAAACTCTACATTCTCTATCATATAATAATAGATGTCCCAGTTTGATTTGCTCATCAATATTCATTATGCTTAGTATCCATTAATTATAATCCCACATATATGACATATCACCATATTCACCAACTGATGCATTAGACCAACGATCTCCCTGAGCATCAACAAAACTAGTGTCTTCTAGTCCATCATCCATAAATCCGAATGGTGCCATGTCTTGCTCAATTTGATTCTTCTGTTCTTCATATATTCTTTTACGAACATCCTGATCGGTAAGTTCCTTGAAGTAGTCTTGTGCTACCAACCATGCATAGATTACAAGACACATTGCAAGGTCATCGTTACATCCTTCTTCTGCTTCAAATGAATTGTGCTTTGATATAAATGTGGTAAGTTCGGCAATTATCTCATAATCATTAAAGATTAACTTATCCTCTTCAATCATAGCTTTGAGGTTAAGTGATCCCACTTTCTTAACCGTCTTGGACATTTTGACACCTAGTTGTGTCTTCTTACCTGAGAATCCTTGCCCAACAATCTGGCCAGCACGTCCTCTCATTGAACACATAAGAACATTCTGATATTCAAGGTCGTATTGAAGAATTGATGCTACTTGATCTCCAACATCATTAACTTCGCATAAAATATATGCACTATTATAATTTTTTGCAACTTCATAGATGACACTTGGGAACAACATTGGTTTGATCTCATTGTTCCTATACTTTGCTACAACTCTATGAGGAAACTCTGTGATATCTACAACCACAAATGCCGAGTAATCATTGCCAACACCACGAGCAACGTCTACTGTCATTATATAATCATGATTACTTTTTACAGGTTCATATACATCTAAACCTGCATTCTTATGCATTGGTGAATCATACACCAATGTTCTCAATTTACTGGGGGCAATCAGTGTGTCAACTGATCCTAGAAATTCACATTCAAACTCAACTTTGAATTGTGCTTCTGAAGTATTTGCAATAGTCTGTTCTTTCCACTTAGAATCTCTTCCTGGAACTTCTGACCAGTGAACATCTGTATGAATATACTCATTCTTCCCTCTTTCCGCATCATGCCACAGACGGTAGAAATGATTCATACCATGTGGAGTAGATACAATAATTACCTTGGTACTTTTACCAGAAGTAATAGTAGGATAAACAGAGGCAAAGAACGAGTCAGCAACGTGGTTCGGGACGAATGCGAACTCGTCGAGAAAGAGGATGTTAAAAGACATACCTCGGACAGCACTTGCAGACGTAGATGCTGCCAGTATTTTACTCCCATTCTCTAACTCCAAACTACCTTTGTTCCAGGATATAATACCCTGCTGCATCCATCGTGGCAAGTTCTCATAAGCAGTTTGTAACCTATCGAGAAGTTCTCGGGCAGTTGCTGCTTTGTTTGCCAGGATACCAATATTTACACTATCGTTAAAGACTGCATAGTGAAGTAGATAAGACACACACGTTGTAGACTTACCAGTCTGACGAGGCATCTTACAGATGTTAAATCTATTTTTATGAAATCTATTGACTAACTTTTCCTGAAAGTCATACAACTTGAATGGTTGAAGACCATGATCAAGTGTTACGATCTTTACATAATTTTTTGCAAAATATACGGGATCTTCTTTACATTTAATAAATTCCTCAATCTGTTCTTTTGTGAACTCTTGGGGAGTGTTTGCTTTTTTTAAATTAGGATTACCAAGGTATACATCATTCATAAATCAATCAGCAATTCCAAGCTCTCAAACTTTTATTAATTCTGCTATCAGGATCTCTAGCAGTCTTGGCAGAAGTTAGTTTTGCCTTCATACCTTTCATTCTTGCACAGAATGATGCTCTTCTCTTATTACCTTTCTTCTTAGAAGGTGCTTTTAGATCAGAACCAGGGTTCTCTCTTTCATAAGACTTGCGTCCTTTTTCATTGAGACCACCTTCTTTGTTCTTACCAGACTTCTTAGTCCATGCAGCACCCTCAGAAACCTGCAGGAATTGCTCACCAGGTTTGACATCCGCAATTTCCATATATCTTACTCTACCACCAGGATAGATCTTTTGAACTTCGAGTTCAACTTCCTGCCTGGTAGGTCTCTTTGCTTGTGGGAAGAATATCTTGATAGAATATCCTTTACCTCTCCATGTAACCATGACGGACAGAATGTTACCAGTTTTTGCAGGAACTCTTACTGCCTCTTCAATTGCTACACCTTCACATTCACAGGGATCACAACTGCAGTATGGGCAAACTTCTTTTGGTTCAACTTCTTCATTCTTAGGAACGCAATTGGGGACCATCTTGCCACCCTTCTTTTTCATACCAACTTGCTTATGTGAATCCCAACATTTTTCATCAAGTTCCACTTCTTCTTTTCTTGTCTTCTTTTTCTTAACACAGTTTGGATATTTCTTTCCAAACATTGTCTTCATACCTTTCTTTTCATATCCAGCCCAGCAAGCTTCACCAAATAGATCGGGTCCCTTGGTTTTACCTTTTGCTGCTGATCTTTCTCCTTCGGTAGAACCTTTCGTGGCAAGATTCCTTACCTTTGCAGCACGTTGTTGACCTCTATGTGCTTTGGGGTCAATTGCTGCAGGCATTGCACCTTCACTAAAAACTTCAGATCTCCAGTCAGAAAATTCTTCTTTAGTACTATTTCCCCAATTGGCAGCACCTTTCTTACGGCACTTAACTAAAGCACCTGATGCATATGCAGAAGGCCATACAGAATAACGAGACTTGACCTTATGATAGCAAGCATCTTTTGTGCCACTACCCTTTCCTTTTTTATCTTTTCCTTCTGTCATTGCTTCGATATCATAGGTTTCATAACTCTCAATATCGGGTGCGTTTGATTTCATTGGTTCCTTCTCAATAAGATCGTTAATTACTGCGAATGGTTCACCGTATGCATCAGTAATTTCTACTTCTTCTTTTTTATCTGTTGCAACATAAGTTGGTTTAGCAGCACCAGATTTTGATTGTTGACCAGGATCTGCTGCTTTCTTTCTTCTAGCAGCAGAAAGTCTTTCTTTCTTACTCATACTAGAACGTTTTGATGAAGAAACGCACTTTGGAGTTCCTTCACCTGGTTCATCACTAGCACAGGTTCCACCTGTAACTACATTGACCCATCCACTTTTTCCATCTTTAGATTTAGATCCTTTGAACCATTTACGAAGATTTCCTTCACTCACCCCGCCACCATTTTCACCACCACCTTCAGAAGATTCACCATTTTCATTATCGTTTGTATTATCTTCATCATCCTTTCCAAGTACGCCACCACGACCTACATGCCAACCAAGAGGAATTTTTTTACATTTCTTACTGGTATAGCACCAGTAATATCCTGGTTTGCAGGTCTTTGCCATGATGTTTATGACTTAGTGAAATTATTTAGTTGAGTTTCCTTTTAAGTTCATCAATTTGAAGTTGCTGATCTTTGATTGCCTCAATTAGGAGAGCAACTATATTCTGGTATGCAACGGATTTAACTCCATCACCTGCCTCAAGAACTACTTCAGGAATAACCTTCTCAACTTCTTGTGCAATTACACCAATCTGACGTTCTGGATTACCTATTCTATTGAAGAATACACCACGCAGATCAAGAACCTTATCGAGTGCATCTGTGATTGTCTCAACGTTTTCCTTGAGTCTTTCGTCAGAGTTTGCGGTAACTTGACCAGCACAAGTTAAGTTCGTTCCGTTGAACTGTAAGTTTGCGGATGTTGTTGCAACGTTATTATTATCTTTATAAAGAACTTGGTTTGCATTACCAACTTCATCTACATTTGCACCACCTTCAACCCTAACAGTACCAATACCAGTATTAAGATCAATTGTAACTACTCCAACACCAGGACCTCTGAAATCGATGGTTGTTGCACCACTACCAACAAAACCACCTTCAGTTGCAAGACCAACACCAGTGACAATATTACTCAATCCAGAACCATCACCAGAGAATGAATTTGCAGTAACAATTCCAAGGAAATTACCATTATTCATGGATAAGATATCACCATTGGTATCAATATCACATCCTTTGATTAGATTGATAGTTGCAATACCAATATTATTACCAAGAGGCATATTCAGGTTGGTTATATTGGTATAAACCGCCTGACTCATAATACCAGAAACTGGATTAATGTGGAATGCAAGAGGATCAAGTCTTACAACACCATGATCTGTATATGATGCAAATTGATGCTTATCACTTGCAATACCAGTTACTCTTCCATATCCATCAGTCTGAACAGTGGTAATAAAGAACTTTTCATTATCACTGCCTGTATCTGTATTTGAAGTTGAGACTACAGCTAGATCAATATCATCAGCATTGACTCTGATACGATCAGAATTTGCAGTACCAACATTAATAACAGATCCGTCTTTATACAGACCATCACCTGCTTCTACCTGACCAGCAGCAGAGAACTGCGTAAATTCAAGTGCGGAGAGACCAACATAACCACCAGCAGCAAATTTTGGTTGAATATCAATAAGCACGAAACCATTTGCTTGGTTTTCATTACCATTCGTAACGAAGGTGAACGCACCAGCAACGATTTCATCTGGTTGGTCGAAATCTTGTGTTCTTTCTAGAATCCATGGAGAAGATCCACTTCCAGGATCTTTAACTGCATAGAATCCATTTTGTAATCCACTGGTCTGATCTTTAACAAGAATACGATCGTCAACAACTGGAGTAAATCCATCAACTGTAAGTATACCATTTACAGATGAATATAGAGATGCACCAATACCTAGAAAACTATTACCAATACCAGCAGTTGGACCATCTTGATATACTGATGAAGCAAGATTTTGTGTTGTACCTGCAGAAACTGCTTGCTGAATGACAAGTGCAGCAGTTGCGAAGAGGTCAACGTATTCTTTACTGGCAAGTTCGTTTGCCTGGGTGGGTGACTTATCTGAGACAAATACTTTTTCTACATTAAGTTCACTGGAAATTCCAACATTGCCAGTTACATATAATGTTTCTGATCCAAATAATGTATCACCAATTGCAACTCTCTTCAGAGTTGTGTTATATACTAATCCTTCTGCACCACCAAAATTTCCATTATCATTAAACTGAACATAAGTATTGTCACCAACAGGATCAAATGGATCGACTGTAATGGTTGCAATACCTAGGAAAGAATCCGCAGTAACACTATCACCAACAAAGTTCAATATCTGAACACTGCCAGCACTACCAACTACAACACCTTCTTCTTGAACGGTAATACCACCAAAAGTAATTTCTGGTGTTCCCCAAACAACGGAAGAACCTGTAGAAACTAAGGATAATCCTTGCTCTCCTGGACTATTAGTATAATCATATAGTGAATTATGTAACTGCATATCACCATTAACGGTGAGTTGATACGCAGCTTGAGTTGTACCAAATCCAACTCGTCCCTCAGTTACTTCGAGAACTGTGTCATTTGCGGAAAAATCCTGTATTCCCAGAGATAAAGATGTTTCTCTACCTGAAAAAAACCTTTTACGTGCTTGCATTGATTTGATACCGTATTAGAAGTTGGATGTCTCCAGAACAGATGCAACTAATTTTAATACACCTGATGCACTACCATTAATTGCCAATTTGTCACCCGTTTGTAGTACAAGTTTACCGTTAAGTAAACTCAAACTGTCTTTAGATGCGACTGGGTAATCTATTAAGAGTGCTGTTTCTGTTGACTCTCTTTTGTGATAAAGACTTATTGTTTTTGTTGCTATGTCAGTGTTAGTTATCTGAATTAATAGAAACACTGATGTATAACCAGTTGGTGCAGTATAAATTTCTGTTGCTGTACCTGTGGATACTGTATGAGTAACTGTTCTAAAGTTGTTAACTGCAACTGCTGCCATGATTTAACCTCCGAGTGCTAGAATAAAGGGTGTGACGCTGTTGAACAATGATTTAATATAAACACGACCAGAGATCGTTCCAGTTGCCTGGTCAATTTGGATACCATCACCAATTCTGAAGTTACCTGCCTGGTCGGTACTTGTATAAACTACAAGACCACCGTCCTCTTGAACAACTTCATTATCTTGAATGATGATACCTCCGACTGAAGGTCTTGCGGTAAGGATTGTGTTTCCTGCACCAACATATTCAAATGAGTGTGAAGATGTAATCTGCAAACTCTGACGAGTTATGTAGGCAATTTCACCACCCGTTAAATTGTTATTTAGTCCTTGGTTCATGGTGACAGTTGCAATCCCGCCACTGGGAAGTGTTGAAGATGCAACCTTGAAGTAGAGTGGTTGCATTCGTTGAACCTCGACAGTTGCCGTTACACCATCATTTGGTGGTGTAATTGTGATTACTGGGAACGAATCTTTTTGATACTGAGTACCAGAGTTGGCAACTAAGAAATCAACAACTTGTCCATCTTCGATAATGGGAATACCTTGTGCGGTAATACCATCTGGACCCGTTGGATCAGAGAATGTAACACCTGGAACAGCACCCTGATATCCAGAACCAGGATTAGTAATCTTGACTTTCTCTACAGAGAAGTAGAGTTCATCAAAGAATAATGTTTGACCATCATAAGGTCTTTGTGTACCAACACCACTCAGAACAACTCTTCTATCACCAATATCATATCTACCTTGAGCATCTGTTCTTCCAGGATCACCTGCCTTAACGACTTCAGCAGTCTGTCTATAGTTAGAACTGGATTTTTCATCACCAACACCCTTAGAAACTAGACCAAACTCACCAAAGGATGAGTTGGAGTTTGTAAGGTCACACTGACCACCTGTAAGGGTTACAATTGCCTCGTTACAGCAAATGGTAAAGATAGACACCAACTGAGCATATGCACCGTTTGTAATGGATACTCCGATACCACCCTGATTGTATTGGGTGAATGAGTCAACACTCATTGATCCCTGTACACCCAGTTCGTCTTTATCACCAGGATCAGCATCAAAACCATCGATTCTCATACCGATGCTATTTTCAATGAAGTTGGTGCAGTTTCTGACATATGGACCTTTTAGGACAGGACCGTCAGTACCAGGAGAGAATGAAGGATCATTTATAAAGTCGGATCCAGCACCACCATTACCTGGGAATCTTGTAGAAATTCCAACACCACCGTAGTTGATTACAGATGATCCAGCAGAAACGAAACTGTGAGTTAGTGTTGATGCAGTACCAGCGTCTCCTGTATTAACAGTCAGTGAGGTAGCACCAGTAACCGTGACTGGAATAAACTTATCAAAAATTGGACTGGTTTTATCTGGGTATCCAATTTGAGTATTTCCACCATCAGAATCACAAGTAAATACGATAGAATTATTTTTTAACTTAATTTTATCACCATTGGAAAGATTGTGATTTGTTGTTGTATTTAATGTAAGTGTTCCATTACTTGCAACATATGCTGCTGTTGATACTTCTAAGTATGCTGGATCCTGAAGTGCTTGGAATCCATTTTCAATGATTGCAGTGCAAATTCCAACTGCAGTATTTACAGCAGAAATAACATTCTTACAGTTACCAACAGTATTATTAGTGCCAGTATCAGAATCAATCTGAATACTTACATCTCTAATTTGACCAATATCTGGTCTAAATCTTCTTGTCTTCTGTATTGTTCCACCTTCTACCATACTATGAGCAAAAGTTGACATGCCAACGTTTATTGCTACTTGCCTATCTGTAACGAATGACTCAACTTCAAAACAATCACCAAATGTTCCGTCTGGGAAGATAGATGTAGTAACACCAATTCGTAGTTCACCACCAGAATTATAAGTATGTTCAATCGTGGAAATACCTACATTCGTATAGACAACTGTTCCACCAGTACCAACATAAGCATCAAAGATAGCATCACCACCACCTTGTACACCATCTGGATAAATTGATGTGGTTATACCTGCTTGTAAAGTACCACCAGAAACATAAGTTGTTGGAATTGTAGATACTCCAACACTAAGTTTGAGTACAGTTGGTGAGTCTACTTGAACAACTGTAAATACATCTGGACCATAACCTCGAATAAAGTTACTTGTTCCATCTGGGAAGATTGTAGTTGTAATACCTGCTTGTGCAGTACCACCACTAACATAGGTATGTGCAATTGTGGAAGGTCCAACATTAACGACAAACTCGGTCGTTGAATTTACTGCAGTAACTTTAAATACATCTGGACCATACCCTGAAATGAAGTTACTTGTTCCATCTGGGAAGATTGTCGTAGTAATACCAGAACCACCAGGACAACTAAATTCTAGATTCTTGATTTGAACAGTCCTGAGAGTGTGAATACCAGAGACACCAGTAGTAGTGACTGTTAGATTGCCACTAGATTCATCATATACTGCTGTATCTACATTAACAACTGGTCCGATCCCAGAACTAGGACAGGTAAATTCTAAATCTTTAACTTGTACTGTTTTTCCTGCAAATGCTCCATGTGCTGCACTAGTTGTTATTTCAATAAAACCATTATTTTCATCATATGTTGCGGCACTTACATTAACAAGAGGACCAGTACCAGAATCACCGCAGTCCATCTTGATACCACGAAGTTCAAATTCATCACCAGAACTTAATCCGTGATCTGAACCCACAAAGATAGTACTGAAACCTGATTGTCTATCATACTGGAAATCTGTGATAGAAATTACATTATTATGAGCAGCACAACTGAATCCAAGACCAGCAAGTTTAACAGTATCCTTATCAGTTAAACCATGACCAACATTAGTTGTTACTGTAATAATACCCGAAGTGTTAGAATATTCTCCCGAAGTGATGTTAAATGCAGTTCCAATTGTATAAGATCCGTCTCTCACATTATTAACAATTCTTCGTGCTACATCTTTTGAATATTCTAGTGCAATAACAGATTGCTCGTATTCATCTGGATCGACGAGAAGAGCAGAAAGTCTATTACCATTTTCATCAAAATATGATTTACCAGCACCAACAACTTTTGTATTACCACCACGGGTGATGTCATAGCAAACAGCTTTCAAAATCTTTGCAACATCACGACGACACTTATTCTGATCTAGTCTGATGCCAGTGGTAATGCCAGGAAGACTGTCAGTATTACCTGCACCAATTGCACTAGTTACAATTCCAACTAGTTCAGTGATGTCATTGTTGACGTTGAGACAGATACCATTACCTACAACGTTTTCACCACGAAGAGTTGTTCCTGCAAGAGCACCAGTATCGAATTGCTGTTCAAAAGTGCTGTACTGGAATGTTGTAACAGCAGTACCAGAACTTGGAACATAAGTGTGTTGAATTGAAGAAATACCTGTGTTGATAACGAATTGGTTACTATTGAATAGTGCAGATGAATCAATCTTGTAGATAAATCCAGAAGGACTACTTCCATCTGGGAAAGTAGTAGTTGTAATACCAGAACCACCAGGACATGTAAATTCTAAATTGTTCAGACTAACGTGATCTGTGTTGCTTAGTCCATGACCAACTAGAGTTGTAACTGTCGTAACACCAGTATTTGGTGTATACTCAAGTCCAGTAACGGTTGAACCACTTCCTTTTGTTTCAAAACTATATGGTTTGTTGTTAATAACGAATGTTGCAATACCAGCAGCACGAGTCATTGCTGCGATTGTTGCCTCAGAAATACCAATGCCTAGGATATGAGATAGTGCTCCACCAACAAAATAAGATTGTGCGGCACCTACTGTTTTACTATTTGCTTGAGTACCATTTCTATAACCTGATCTTAAATCATGTGCTACTACTTCTAAAAGATCGTGGATATCATCCTGACAGTTTCTGGCAGTGCTGAATGACATCGTAAATGCACCACCAGCATAATTGATGCTAGTGATAAATCCTACTGCTTCTGCTGCAATATATTCTGCGTTTAAATCAATAAGTCTTGCAGCATCCTGTGCTCTGTGAGATCCAGCAACACCACTAAAACCACTGGTAAGGAAACCAACTGCTTCACCAGCAATATAATCTGCATTTTGACGGATCAATCTCGCACCATCAAAATATCTATCTACTGCAACACCTTCTAAAGGAACGAAAGCAATAACTGCCTTATCCTTATCCATCGGTTCTCCAAGAAATCCTGGGGCAGAACCTCCTTCAGGAACACCTTTTGAACCACCACCAATATCAGCACCTTTACCAACAAATGCCAAGTCTGTTAGGTGGCAAGCATTATTAATTTGGAATAAATCTCTATTTGGATTATTTGGTGCAATAAAGCAGTTTCTTAATTCAAATCCCTCAACAGATACGTTATCTTTAAGAACAATTGGGTTATTCTCTTCATAATAACCCGCAGCTACTTTGATAGTATCACCAGGTTGAGCATATATGGATGCTTGTTTAACACTTGCTAAAGCATCTTGTTGGGATAAACCACTATTTAAATCATCACCTTTACCAGTAACAAACCAGGTATTGCCAATACTTTTTCCAGCACCAACTGTAACGACTCTAGTCGAAATACCTACACCTTCAGTATCTTGACGAACAAATACCGTGCCATCATAGTGGTTGATGGCTAACTCACCATAAGTTAATTGGTCTAAAGTAGGAATAGACCCTTGAGTTAAGGATCTCTTTAACCTAATTTTTGGACTTGTATTCATCTCAACTCCGTGTAAAGTTACTCAATAAAACCTTCTTCTGTCTATTTATTCATGGTTTCATTTTGTATATTATCAAATGCGTTTTTACTCAAAAGTTTTGATAATTCTGCAGTTGATCCAACAAATAATGCGTTATTGACAGTTGTTGGTCCCTGTTTTTTAGTATCTTGCTCTAATTCGTGCATTTTTTTCTGAAGATCCAATAGTTTGTCAGTAGCATCAGAAACATTTTTAATTAAATGACCAACAACTTCATATGCTCTTGGTGTTTCTGTTTCTTGTGCTAATTCAAGTATTCCGTTTATTGCTTCTTGACCTTTTTCGATAATTGAATATAGATTACCTCTTGTATACTCATAATCATTTGTCACATCATCTTTCTTTATTGGTTTTTCTTTTTTGGGTTCCTCAACAATTTCTGAAGATGCTTCTACTTCTACAATAGGTGATTCTTCTTCGACATTAAATGTTTCGTTTAGATCCTCATATTTTGCCATTAGATAAACTCTCCATCAAATCCAAAGTTATCACCAACTTCTACTAAAGCATTATCAGCAGCATCAACAGTATTTACATTAGTTCCAGATACGTGAGATGTTGCAGTTGTATTGTTTTGTGCTCTTCTAACAAGAAGTTTGTTCTCACTATCAGATTTTTGTTTGACGTATATAACCTCTTTATTGATCTGAATTAAATCACCTTCTTCAATAGTACTAATTGAAAGAAGTGAAATGGTTTCATCAGTTTTATCAATATCTACAGTTGTAGTTGTTATTACACCAGCATCAAGATCTTTGACTGCTTCTGGGACAACTGAATATGTGACATCTCTATTACTCTTATCACCATCCGTAGTAGATGCATAGTAAGCAACTTGTGCCTTCTTGATAATCTTGGGAGAGATATCTTTTGCAACAGGACCAAATAGATATGTCTTAGCAGTAAATCTTAGTGTGTATATAAGTGCTCTTCTACTCTCAAAGTTTCCTTCATATTGATCATCCATAGAGACTCCCTCCAAAATAATTGGAATATCTCTTTTCTCTTTCATCTCTTCAACCAATTCTACCGTTAGATTATATTGTGGTTGAAAATATGGTAAAATTTGTTCCACAATTTGAAGCATATCATCATTCAACTTAGTGTAGATATTAAGTTCAAATGACATATTATATGGAACAGGCATAAATGCCTTTCTAACTGTTCCGTCTCCAGAAGGAGATGGGACAAGAATCTTTTGAGTTGTAGTTACTTTTCTTGAAGAATCATATGTAAGTCCAGTAAACTCAAAAGACATTCTTGGCAATGTGATTTGAGTTGTTTTGCTTAGATCTTCTGATTGATCCAATCTTGCCAAAAACTTCTGTTGAGGTGCATATGCAAGAGGAACTTTTACACTATTAGTAACATTATTGCTTGCATCGGTTGTCTTAACAGTAACATCGTTAAAGAGCGTACCAAATCCTATAACAACTTTCCTCAGAATTTCGTGGTAAAAATATTCAAACATAAGACTCTACTAAACTCTTCCGAATGGGTTTCTTTCCGTGAAGTCGAGAAGATCATCACCCTCAGATTGAATTTCGACGTTTTCGTCATAACTACTTGATGGGGTTGTTTCTTCAACGGTAGATGATTCCTCAGGAATATCATACGTGTTATCTTCGACTAGTGGATTATCACTAATAGTATTTAGTATAACAATTTTATGTTGTGCTCCAGAATCTTCACCAGTGATAACTTCACCATTAATAAAATCACCACTTAAGTTTGATAGACGTAACTTTTTGGTTCCAACATTCCAAGATTTAACTCTCCCTGTTACTCCAGAAGTTCCAGTTACAATTTCATTGTATTCAAAGTTTCCAGTTCCAATTTGGTTTGGATCTCCAAATGTAATTGTTGGTGCAACTGTATATCCAGATCCCACATTAGTGAGTCTAACCGCAGTAATAGTGTTATTAGAATCAGTTATTGCTCTACCAGTTGCCGTTGTAAATCCTGTTGGTGGTGATGAGAAAGTAACAGTTGGTTCATCCACAAAGTTAGATCCAACAGATGTAACTGTAACAACTCCAACTGCACCAAAGGTGACAATTCCAACAGTTGCAGCAGCACCAACTCCAGTATTATTTCCAGTTATTGTAAGCATTGGTGGTTGGGTGTATCCAGCACCAGGATTTGATAATTCTATCCCTTGAATGGTTAAGAACCTAGTACCACCAGAACCATAGGTAGTTCTTCCAGTAACGATTCCAGAGGCATCTACGGCACCTGTAGAGGCAGTAGAGGTAGATACTCCCAGTATTGTTGGTGCATCGTACCCATATCCTGCATCTGCTAGGTAGAATCCATTCAGAGCACCATTGACTACTCCAGTATATGCAGCAGCAGTTTCTCCAACACCAGCAGTAGTGAATGTTTGAATATATCCTTGATCTGTAAAGTTATCGTCAATAGCATCTACACCAGTATCGACAACTTCTGTAGAATATCTGAACAGTTCGCATTTCAACTCATAAACATAAGTTTTTTGGAGTTGGTAAAAAGGTTGCTCATGCTCAACAAATTTAATTTCAAATAATCTATCACCAAATGGGAAATAGATTAAATCACCTTCCTTTGGTCTAGTTGCTAACTCAATGTTTGGGAGATCTCTAATCAGAGGTGTGATATATTGCTCATACCTTTCCTTAGAGATGATTAGAGTTAAATCATCTAGGTCTGTAATACCAAATTTGGACAGTAGTGTTCCTTGTCCATCATATCCATCATAATTATTGACATATGCCTCAATTGGATATGCACTAGTAAACTCTGATTGAATAACTTCTTCAATTACAGTATTTTTAGTTAGATATTGCCTTGGGATGTAGTATACTTCTACACCATACATCTTCAATTGTTCATTGATTAGGTCTTGAACCAGATTCTGTTCACCACGTGAACCTTGTTGAAAGTAGGGATTTAGCATAGTATCAACCGATCATATCTAGAGGTGGAAGTTCATATGTTGACGACATTTTCTCTCTAATTCTTTCAAGTTCTCTTTCTGCATCATCATACATTTGACGACCATTGAGTTCAACACCACCAGGAAGTTTTACACCTTGAAATTTCATAAGATTTTGACCCCATTGTCTTTTTACAAGGGCAGTTAAATAAAGTTTTAGGAAAGAATCATTCCAAACTTGACTGAACGTACTTGGATCAAGTAATCTCCAACAATCAATAATCAAATAATCATCTTTAGCAACTTGACCCCAATCCATGTCAATGTATAGTCGATCTTGTCTCTGATTAAATCTAAAGTGCTTAAGTGGATTTAGTAGATAGTCAATATCAGAGAGTTTTGATTGGACCATTGAATATTGTAAAAGATCAATAGAATCCCAATTATAAAAGTCATTCAAGAACAACTGATATTTCACACTAAACATTGATCCACTAGTTGCAGATGATGATTGAAGTCTGAATATTTTATTTACTCCAGTAATGGCACTTGGAACTGGTAGATAATTACCATTCTCTTCATAGGAAAATGATGATGATGACCCAACCGTTTCTGTTACTGTTTCGGTTGTAATACCTGATGTTGAAGTACTACCTCTAGATCTTCCTCGAACTATATCATCTTCTGTTATTTTATACTTTAAATATGTCCTAACTACACCATCAAAGTGTCTCTCATGAAAATATTGCAAAGCATCATCAACTAGATCATCAACTTGCTCATCAGCAACATTGATTTCTAGAACAGGAGCACCTAATTGTCTCTTGACATAGTTAATTAGATCTTGTCTAGATGATGGTTGTGCCATTTTATTACGGTTTAAAATTATTTAGGGAGAAGAGGAGATACCTGGTTGTACCAGAATATTTCCATCTGCAATTCTATACGTTGTTGTTCCAGAACTTACTAATATATCGTAATAATATCTTCCAGAAGTTAATGATCTAGTGTCCGATGCACCCATTGAAATTTTAAATTGTCCATTGGAAGCACTTGTAAAACTAAAATCAAATGTTCCATGAGCATACATCGTTGAACCGATTGCTACACTTTTGGTCATTTGAGCGGAACCCGTCCAACCATCAAAGTTATATCTTCCACTACTCATATCATAAGTAGTAAAATTTACTTTTAAATCGGAACCTGGGTAAATTGAAAAATTTACACCATATGGTGCATTAACATCTGGGTTGAATGTTATTCTTTGATTAGACATTTGAGAAGATCCTTAATTTCCTTGAGATCATCCTTGACGGATTTTACATCATCTTCAAGAGTTTCCATTCGTTTCAACTCCCTCTTTTTATGTTCGAGGGAGTTCATATAGTTTTTATATTCTGTCATATTGGTGCTAACAATTGCATTTGTTGACGAATCACGATATAAATCCGAATGATTTTCTACTTTCAAGTACATATTATGCGAATGCGATTGCTCTTAGGTCACGAATTCTTGGTGGGTAACACTGGTTGGTTGAAGTTCCAACTAGTTTTACACTGAAGAATTTGAATGATGGTAGATTTTCAATAGTAAAGGTGTAATCTTTGAACGTTAGTGACGCAGATTGGAATCCTTTATTGTCTGTTGGTGGAACCAACTTATCTGGTCTACCACTGTTCTTGGCAGAATCAACTACCTGACCACTTTCAAGTAAGTTATCATAACCAGGGAATGGATAATAAATTAGTGATTCTGTTGGATCACTAGTTAGTGCATAAAATGCTCTAATATCAGAGAAGTTGTTGATATATGCGGAACACAGCAACTTAATATTTGTTGCTGGAATTTCGAGACCAATTGGTTTGGTAGCATACACAAACGCACTAGGATCGTCTTGAACAGTTGCAACACGTGAATCGGTTACAAAGTCAGTAACTACATTATTAACTCTGTTGGTGACGAAAACACCACCAATCCTGTCTAGATCAATCACAGGAGATAGTCTAGAATCGAATGATGTCATGTTGAGTTCAAGTTCAAATGATCTGTTCCCTGGTAATGTTGTTAGTAGGGAATCAGCATTTTCTTTAGATGCAATCATTCTTGGTGAATCGAAGTAGTTATCATCCTCAAGATTAATTGCTTGATATCCAGCATCCAAGAATGAAATCTCATTACCATCAATACTAGTTGCAGTAACAGTTCTTGCTCTTGAAGTCAAATTAGTTTTTTGGAGAACCATTGATTGTACAATTGGTTTCATAACTTCATAATGAATATTTTGAGTAGCATTTGTACCCTCACCACCAGTAGATTTAGTCTCATTTGCATATAGTGCTGGGAATGAAGTAGAAGAAGATCTATCAATACCATTTGTTGACATATCAATTTTAATGGTGTAATGATCTAACCCAATATCTTCACCAATAGTTGCATCTTGTAGTGAGTGAGATTTGTTGATTCTTCTTAGAGAAACTCCACCAACCTCGTATTTTTCAACAATAGATTGATTTTCATATGCACCACCGAATGTGGAATCAATACGTCGTGTAATTCCACCAAGAGTATTTCCTACTATTGATGTGTATGAGATAATTTCATCTTCAATTTTAACGTAACCTGGATTCGTGGTTCCAACTCCAACACCTTCAAAGTTTTCAAAGTTGGAAGCATCTGAAATAATCAAGTCATCAGTTGCATTAAGTAGATAATCACCTTCCAGTCTTACGACAGGAACATCAGAAGAAGCACTATCAATAACGACATTATTTGTATCTGAGTGCATACCATGATTTAGATGGTTAACCTTAATATGTAATCCATCAGTTACTATTCTTGGTGCGACTAGAACATCTGTAGATCCTTGATCAGTAAACTCGGTAGTTACACCACTTGAATTAATATATCTTAGAGTGTTTCCACCACCAACAGTGAAATTACCTTGAACCTGATCAAGAATAAGTTCATTAATACCAAAGATATTAGCTACGGAGAGTTGTAGATTTCTACCAACTCCACCACCAATAGTAGCAGTTAGAACATCACCAACTTTGAATCCATTACCACCATCAGAGATTGTGGCACCACTTACAACTCCATTGTTAACAGTGATATTTGCAGTTGCATTTTCACCTTTACCAGTTAGTTTGGTTAGTGGGACATTGTTATATACGAAACTTCCACTAGAAGGTGTGAGTCCAAGACCAGCATTGGTGACTGACATTGTGCCAGTAGCAATACCAAGACCCATTACATAATTACCAGATGCATTTGAACCATCTTGAATAACTGTGTTACCAGGAACAATTAAGGTTCCCCAATTCTTGGTAACAGTTCCAAGTCCAACGATAAGTCTTCTAGAATTCATTTCCAGAGAATCTTTCTTCAGTGTTGCTACTTGTCTGTTTCCAGCAGATAGATCTGGATTGAAGAAACTAATACTTCCTTCTTCCACGAAACTTGCTCTATTGAGTCTAAACTTAAGGTCTTCATACTGACTTGGAGTCCAAGTAGAACCATTCTGAGATTTGAACAAAGAACCAAGAGATGATTGCTTGGTAATTGGAACTTGCTGAGATTCTGGGAGTGCTAGTGATGCAACATCAACTTCACCTAGTCTAGAAACCCATAAAGTAAAGTCAGTAGAGTTAGATCCAACGACGATACAATGTTCCATACCACCTTCCAAATATACTGGTGCTGGGAATGTTACAGTTGTTGGTACACTTGCGTCATCAGAAACTTGAACTTCTTGACCAGTTAGAACAACCTTGGACATTGGGTAGATAACTTCTGATGAAGGAAGTCCGTTCACCATAGGTCTAAGTTCAACGAAGCAGGTTTGTCCAGTTGTTGATGATGTTCTGAAGAACAAATCGACCGAGGTAGCAAAAATTCCAGTATTATCTGATGCTCTACCGATCGAGAAGCTCTGTGCGATTGGATCATCATCATCATCTCCCCAAGGATCTGGTGGGGGTGTAGGTCTTGGTCTAGGTCTTGGTCTAGGACGTGGCCTTGGTCTAGGTCTAGGTCTTGGTCTAGGACGTGGCCTTGGTCTAGGTTGTGGACGTGGCTGAGGTCTAGGTCTAGGTCTAGGACGTGGCTGAGGTCTAGGACGTGGATTTGGTCTTGGCCTAGGTGTTGGACGTGGATTAGGCGTTGGGTTTGGTACAGGTCTAGGAGTGGGTCTAGGTGATGGATTTGGTGTTGGTCTTGGTTGTGGTCTAGGACGTGGCTGAGGTCTTGGTTGTGGTTGCGGACGAGGAATTGGTACGGGTTGTGGAAGTGTAATTCCAACATCAACATTTAGACCAACAACAGTCTCATTTGTCTTACTAATAGGTCTCTGTTGTGTGGTATATGCATTAGTAACTTCAGCATTTCTTGTAGAAATTACTTGACCTTGAATACTATCAATAGTTCCCTGTGAGAAGAAATCTTTTTGACCACCAGTGTATGCTGTACCATCAACAGCATCTAATGTATCTGCATCACTGACTTTGAATGTTACATTTCCAACTCTAAACTTGGGTGCTCCAGCAGCATTTGGATTTGGGATATAGAATGATGCTTGCATCATTCCAACGTTATCACTACTAAGTCTTAGAGTCGTAATTCTGGCTCTTGCACCACTACTCCTACCCTGAAGAATCATTCCTTCAGAAACGTATCCAAAATAATCTCCAGTTGGTGCTAGAGCCATTGTTGATAGATCAACATTTAGAATTGTCGATGTTGTAGAATATAGATCAGGCATTTCCTCACGGGTGTAAGGATTTACTGTATAAACATCTTGAGGATCATTAAATGGTCCTGTTCTATGATGAGCATCAGCAACTCGGAAAGAGGTATATGGTAGATCTTGAGTTAAACCAGGTCTTCTTGAATTTGCTCCAGCAGAAACAACCGTTTCACCAACAGTAAATGTTCCAGAAATCATTTCGATTTCAAGTAATTTTGGAACACAATAATTAGTTACTCGTGATGAACCAAAGAATGCGTACAATCTAGTATGAGGTTTCATACCTTTTGCAACAATCTCAATATTTCTTTGCCTCATGAAGGAAGAAACGTCGGATGACACAACTTTATCACCAAGACTAATATTATTTCCAGGTACTGTTCTTATTCTTTGAGAGAAACCTTGCTGAGTTGCAGTTCCTGTTTGAGTAACTGTTTCTGTTGTGACAGAAGCAGAACTAGTAATACTTCCAGGTCTTGTTCCAGATCCACCACGAATAGTTTCAGAATCACTAGCACTTATTGTACTTCTTGAGGTAGTTCTACCAGTCCAATTTTCATTCCAACCACCCCACAGTGTTGGAGACCAACCTGCTTGAGGATCTAAGTCTGCAGCAGTTGCTGTGATGTTAGTCTGTGTAATTCCACCAAGCAATCCTTCGATAGTTTGAGTTTCAATCCTTGCTTGTTCAATCCAAATATCTGAAGATGGATTGAGTGTTACTTGACCAGTGTAAAAATTAATAAAGTATGGTGCAGCATTTACAACTCTTGTTGCTGTTAGTTGAGATTCTTCTTCAACTTCTTCATAGTCTAGGGTTATGACACCCATTCCTATTGTTCCAGCACTTCCGTTTGGATCGATCGTAGATCTTCTGATATTTTCACCGATAAGATCTTGAGCAAATCTCAAATCCGATGCATTATTAACTACACCATTAACTCCTGTAGACTCTGTTGAACCTAAAATAAAATCGAGTGAAGTTGTATATGAAGAAGGTCTTAATTCATTATTACTTGGATCAATAGCATTCTTAGCACCAAGTTTTATTTGATTGACTGTTGTAGTGAAATTATCAACATAGAAACCAGATTTAAATCTACTAGAACCTGAAGAGTCTTTAATTTCTAAGTTTGCTGTGTTTGTTTCTAGGAGAGATAGTTGAGTATAGTACTCAAGATTTTCAATTCGTTTTTCTAGCAATGCAATATCTTGCATTCTATATCTCTTATGGTTTAGGAGAGATATTTTTGCATCTTTAACATCATCCAAATATGGAGGATATGTTACTACTGCAACCTCCATTGCATTATCTAAAGGAACTGGTGCCTCTGGATTTTCTTCAGGCATTCCTTGAACTACTTGGAATGACTTTGTTTTATCTAGATAAATTCTATCAATTCTTCCCAAGTAAATTGAATAGTCGAGTTGAATAGTCTCATCTGATGCTAAGACATTCAGATTATTGTTCTGAACTGAATCAAAACTCCTACCCAAAAATTCAAATGGAGATCTAACACCTTCGGATACTGAATATGTCTTAACTTTTGGTCTGATATCAATAATATCACTTTGTCTTTGACCATCAATAGTTGGAATATTTGAATAATCAAAATTTTCGTAAGAATTTGTAGTTACTAAAGTTCCAGTATCAGTACTAGAAACACTCGCATATTCGTATGCAATAGTTACTTTTCTTGTTGCGGGTTTTGTATTTGGTTTTCTAGTAATCCTAGAATAATCATATATTGTTGATTTTGTGGAGTTATTGAAAGTATACTTTCCAGTGATATCATTATCACCATCAATAATTAAATCTACCGATGCAGTAATCGAAGATTCTTTGAATGTTATTTCTTCACCAATATTAAACTTCTTACCGTTAATATAGACTACTTCAGCAGTCGATGAAGTTACTTTATTAACTAAAACTGCAACACAATTACTTTCACTACCAATAATTTCTTCACCATTTAGAGCATCTTCAACACTTCCATTAAAACTACTAATATCACTCAAAGTGAGTCTTGGTAATTGTGGTGTTCCAGTTGTAGATGACTCATAAATCGCATGGATTTTAGTGACATCTGGTTCCAATAGACAAATTATATCGTCCTGAACTCTAGTTCCATATGGATAGTTACCATATGTTAGACCATCATTTAGTGTTGTTGCTCCGACACCAGATCCTGGTAAGGAAGACTTGTCTACAAGTATAGTTTTGACTCTATTCCTAACTTTATTTTGTGACTTTACTTCGGTCTTCTTCAGTGTAGCAACTAGAGTTGCAGCACCAACAACACTCAAACCCTTAATTATTAATTCTCTACCTCCACTAGTGATAGTAATCTTATCGTCAGTCAATGCCTCGGTTTCACCATTAGCATTTACGACAATATATCTTTCTTCATCAAATGGCAAGAATGTCTCACCAGTTTCAAGATCAGCAGGAAGAACTGTCAATCTTCCACCAGTGGCATCAGAAACAATAGGTTCGTTAAAACTTTTTCTAATAGTAATAGCAGAATTTGATAGATCGACAGATGCTACATTTTGCTTGGGTAGTGAAGTGTATAGTGTATCTGATCCATTATCACCCAACTGAGTAGTTACTTTGGTAGTATTAATACTTCCATTACCAAATAGTGCTCCATTATGAACACCTGAGACTGCTTGAGTTGCTTCGACAGTTAAATTATCAGCAGTTACTACTGTTACTCTGTTGAGTGTAGATAGAGTATCACCAGACTTTTTGAATGAAATAAGATCACCAACAACAAAATCTTTTGTAAAGTCTCTGTCTGCTTGTGCTACAGTTGCTCCACCACCACTAAAAGTACACTCACCCAATTCTACAACAGAAGTCTGTCTTACGTCACCTGAGAACGTGTTACTTCCTATTTCACCAAAAACTGACTTAATATTAGAAATGCCATAGTTTGTTGAAGATAAAACAATTCTGTCACTATCTTGACCATTAAAGATTAGTTCCTCACCTTTGACGAAGTTGCCAGTTACATTATATGCGGTAACGATACCAGTACTTGTTGCTTCATATCTAAGATAACCAATAGCACCACTTGACTTACCTTTGATGAACGTAGGTATTTGCTGTGATGTTAGATCTTCATTAAGAGTTAGATCAGTAAATGGAACAACATCAAATAGTGTTAAATCAAATGAATTTGTAAGTGGATTTGCAGCATCATAAGATCCAGTTTCAAGAGCATAATCATAAACTCTTGCTAGACCAATTTCCTTACCTGCTGCATTAGTTGCGGTCGATCCAACTCTTTCACTTCTAAGAGAAACTGTATATGTTGTAGACAGTCCGATCTTTGGAGCACCATATACATTATTAACTCTTAGTGTAGAACCAGTTGCATATTCTACTGCCTGAGAAGTAAACTCTTTTGTAGTTCTTGGTTTTAAAACATCTATTGAAGCACCAGAAGGAATATTTACTTCATATCCTTGAACATATGCCTTACCAGCAGAAAGTTGATAGATTGCTAGATCATCTCTAGGTATTTTACCAGATTGTGTAGTTTCATTTTCCGAATATATGCCGTTACTTCCTTTAAAATCTTGTAATGAGTTTTTAACTTCTAATGAAAATGGTTTTATGTAGTAATTACCACTCTCCTCAAAAGTTCTTTTTGCCAGTTCATCTCCAAGAATATTATACTGAGGATCTACAAGTTTTGATGATGCAATTACTCCGTTTATTACTTTAGCTAACTCAATAAAATTTTGTGGAAAATCATCACCATCGATCACCGCAACCATCTTTGCTGTGATTTTTAAACGATCCGCACCAGGAGCAGCAAAGTTAACGAATCCTTGTGAATTATCATATAGTGATTCATCATCATAAGAAGTGACGAAATCTTCTTCAATTTCAAATCCTAAAGTGAAAGTTGGTCCTGGTTCTACTGCAGAGACAATTAATAACTGCTCTTCTACTTTGATAAAGTTTCCTCTTAAGAAGAAGATACCTTCCGTAAGTTTAGCAACACATCCCGCATCATATTGTCTTATTGTTGCTACTGAAGCACCTGCAGAAAAACTAGTGATTGCAGAATCGGTTAGAGGAATAGATTCCTGTACAAAAATATCTTCATCTACTTCAAATTCTTGCTGTTCATTATCTGTGCCACCCTCAATCAAACTGACGAATATATGAGTATCTTGGAATGCTTCAACCTGTGCCCTTATACCACTATCCGCTCCAGTAATAATCTTTCCAACTAATGAACTTAGATACTGAGTTACATCTAAACCATTAAAAGTTCTTTCTAGTTCTAGGGAGATATGATTTGGAGATACAACTAAAGATCCAGGGATTACTACAGATCCTTCTTTAAATACATGATTACCAAATTGCTCTACTTGATTTTGAACAATACTTTGTAGAGTTGTAAGCTCTCGAGCCTGAACAGGTTGTCCAGGTTTGAACAATACCTTGTAAAAATTATTTGACTCATCAAAATCGTCGAAGTAAGGAAATGTGTTGAGATTAGTTAGTTGTGGCATAATTCTTTAGAACTGCAATACGATTTTGATATCTTCTCTTTGGTTTTCAGATCTTGTAATAGATGGTCTATTATCGATATAAACCAAATCTCCAGAGTATTTCTTCACTTCTGGGGCAGAAAGTCCCTTTGTGAATGACTGTCCAAGATAGTAACTTAGGTTATTTATGACGAATTTATCATCACTAAATGTGTTATCAATCTTGAGGTCTTGATTAGATCCTGTGATGTTTAAAGTTCCACCAGTTCCTGGTGTTGAAGTAAATTCAACCAAATTATTTCCATATACTCCAGTAGTATTGATATTATCTAGATCATAGTTAAATCCATGAGCAATACGATCTTGCCAATACTTTAGAACACCAGTATTCTTGTTATAAGAAACTACCCTACCAACTGCGGTACTACCTGCAGAAACTGTTTGAGTAATAGTTGCATTAGCATCAAATACCGCATTAACGTAATCAGTTTGTGCATTTACTCCAGTAAGTTTTAATGCACTTAAAGCACTTGCCTGATTTTTTTGAAGTGGTTCAGTTGAATTAAATTCTTCTGGATTTGCCACAATTCCAATTCTTGCAATTCTATTTCCAACGATAAAATCTGGATTTGTTGGATCATTCTTAATTTGAGAATAAATTAAAACTTTTGTGCAACCAAGTTCTCTATAGATATCAGCACCATGCCCAGATTTTGGTGGAATTACAACATCAAAAGTTGGTGTGGTTGTAGAATTGGAAGGAAAGTTTCCAGTAGTTAAATCTACACGTGCATATGTGTATCCTGTTCCACCATTAGAAATAGTAATAGAGTCAACCTTTGATTGGTTATCTACTACTATTGTTGCCTCTCCACCAGTTCCATCTCCAACAATATCGCAAATATATACTTGATTTGGTGATCCAACATCAACTCCTCTAGATTGTATAGTTGCAACTTTTAACTGACCACTATTTTGTGCATTTAGTCTTACTGATTGGTACTCGTCTGCAGTAGCCCAATTAGTTGGGACCGTAATATAATTTAGAGTGTCAAATTTAATAATATCATTCGGATTAATAGTAAAAAGATATTTCCAAATATATCCATCACCACTAGTTCCAGCACTTCTTGGTTCTAAGTCAATAAAGGTTGGTTCATCCAAAGAAGGTCTGCCATTTGGATTTTCTGGATCAGTACCATTTTGTAAGCAAGAATAAACTTTAAAATCCTTATTAATTATGAAAAAGTTTGAAGAATATAGACTAGTTGCTAGTGATGGTTGAGAAACTTTATCTCTATTAATATCATGCCTATACATATCATAGGTAATACCAGATGTCCAAGTATTTTTCCTTAGAGCAAATCTAACATTAGAAGAATCAATTTTCTTCAAACCAATAACAGTATCCCAGTTATGATTTTCCTGATTAAAGTTGTCCTTAGGAGCAGGAGGATCTTCATCCCAGGAAGATAGATATTCGTTTGGATTTGTCAATCCAACAAATGTATAATATGAATTGTCGGCAGAAGTAATTTCTTCGATGAAATTCTTTGCGTTCAATATTCTAAGTTGATCTGTTACGATTGCAGACATGATCGATTATTTTTAGTTATTTATTAGATTAATGGTAAGGTCGTTGATCCTACCCCAGGAACTTCGATAACAAGATTTGTTCCAACTACATTCAAAGTTACTGGACTTGCTGCAGTTTCAGAACTAAATCCCGAAGTTGCTGTACAAACTCCTGTAACGACTACTCCAGAAGAATTTGTATCAAATTGGGAGGCATTAACATCTCCTGTCAGATTCCCTGTCAGAGGTCCAACAAATTCAGTAGAAGTAACAATTCCTACGGTTAAATTTGGATTTCCAGTTAAAAGATTCGTCCCATTTCCAAGTGCATCATAGATTTCTTGAAAATTATCGTTAACCTTAACGGCACCTACAAGGAGAGAGTCTCCAGTACCGTCATTTGGTGTAGTTCCAGTTGATATACCTTGTAGTGACATTATAATAGACTAACTTTATGACTTATTTATAAGCAGACCATTTAATCTTGTTCTTACAACGAATTTCCATATTTACAGAAATCCTCCACTCCTTCGTTGGGACAAAATTTGGATCGTGATGTAGATCTCCTGGGAAAATAATCAAATCGTCATTTTTTGGTTGATAATATTCCCATTTTCCAGAATCTGGGTTGTCAGTGAACATGATTGGTCCACATTCATTACCATTGTGTTTTGGAACATTTAAATAATAAACAGAATTGATAGTGCAATCATGAACATGTGGGTTAAATGCCCAATATTCATTATTTGTACAAAATGCCCAACACTTATCACTATTCTCTAGTTTATAATCCAATTTACCAAACAACTCTTCCGATTTCTCAGTAAACTTTGCATACAAAATAGAAAATAACCCAGTTTGATCTATCTCAATTGGGTTATTTGATTTATATGCAGTTGAATCTCTAATTAGATGTTGTCTTCTACTTGAAAGAACATCATCAATCATAAGTTTTTTATCACTCTCACCGATTTTTGCAAAATCGTGTAATATAATAAATGGCAATACCATATTATCAACATCAATATTGAGTATATAGTTTAGTTCTTAGAGGGAATTTTCTACGAACGATTGGTGAAGTAGAAACTCCAGCAAAACCATTTTCATGATAAGAAGTAAACTCTAGAGGTTCGTTTCTACTCTTAGTTGGATGCCAATTAATCCTTCCCCAAGAGAAACTTCCAAAGTAACCATTATCTTGACCTGTGTTACCAAATGTCATTGTAGTTGATGAATCCATTGTTTGTTGGTCGTTATCAAAAGTACCAAGACCTTTTGCAAGATCAATGGGTCCGTTAACTAGAGTAATAACTTTAACAATATCAGTTACTCCAATTCCTGGAATAGACTCGGTAGTTCTATCAATATCATAAACTTGGAAGATATTATCAAATTTATCGGCAGAAACACTAAGTATGCTTCCATCATTATAGAATGCAGTAACACCATTACCAACATTGGTTCTAGAAGCAGTAAAGTAGAAACTTGTTACTAGACCAGTAATGCCTTCGGTTGTAATTCCTCCAGGATTGATACCAATGTCCCTGATAAATGAATCTCTTGGGATATGAAGACTTAGTTCTATTGCAGTTGAACCAACTCCAGTAACTGTATTTGCAACAGAAACAATATTTCCATAATCACCATCATATTGAACTAACCTAATAGGTTCATCATATACTCTTGGTGGTTCAATGTTCACATATGGTGCATTGGTTCCAGTATATCCAAAACCGTTATTTGTTACGGTGATGGAACTGATAAGTCCATTAGTAATCGCACAATTTGCAGTTGCTTGAGTTCCACCAGGTGATGGTGGTCCAATTGCAACGAGTGGTATGAATGTATATCCAACACCAGGATTGGAGACTGTTACACTTGTGATAGATCCTAGACCAGAAATAACTACTGTTCCAAATCCAGTCTGTGTTTCATCTTGAGAAATAATTTGAATTTGATTGAGTTTCTTTTCTGCTAGATTTTCTTTTTTATTGTCAAAGAATGTTGAGGTTCCTTCAACCCAAGCAACATTGGTATCGATACCAACTGGTTGGATTAGATTTGTTGTCGGGAAAATGTATGGTTCATACAATCTTCTATTTTTTCCTACATACTCACCATTAATAAAGAGATCTTCAGTCTGCTTACATGCCATTATTGGACGTTCAATTGTTTCATCATTCAATCTTCCAATACCACTATATGGGTTCGTGAGAAGAATATCAGAAGATAGAATATCTTCTACAGTTCTCTTATTCTCAGTTTGGAAAGGAGCGTCGGACATAATTTTAACTTTATCACCAACCTCAATAGGTTCTACAATATCAACCTCTTCAACATCAATGTCCCTAGTTCCTCTGTAGAAAATAATTCTAGAAGTATATTCTTTGGGAATTGGTTCGGCAAAGATAATCAAACTTCCACCTTTAAATCTATATGCTTGATTTGGAATTTGAAGAACGTCGTTAATAAAGATCAATAGTGTTGCAGTAACGTCAATATTACTTCCAGTTCTTGCCCTAATTGATAATCTATCACCTTGGAAAGAGATTGGGAATACTCTTCTGATTCCATCAAATTGATCATCTAGACTGTCTAACTGTTGGAGTTGTCCAAGTGACCAAGAATTAAATTCATCACTATGTGTTTCATTTACAGTGACTTGGAATTCTTCAAATGTCTTAGATGTATCTGTAGGAATACCAGTAGATCCACCAATTGCAACTGTTAGAACTTCACCTTGACCATAAGCATATCCATTATTGTTGAACTTAAATTCACCTATACTACTATTTCTACTAACGAATATATCAAGAGATGCAGTTCTTCCAATACCTAGGTTTGGAGAAGCACTAGAGTAAATTAGAGGAATATTAGTATAGTTAAGTGGACTATCAAATCTAATTAATGGTGGATTTGTGCTTGTATATGCAGTTCCTGGATTTGTAATAGCAACTCCAGTGATATTACCATTAAGAGCAGTTGCATAACCAATAACAGAAACATCAGATGGGGTTTGTGCAAGTATATTAATATGTGTTTGAATTCCAGGTCTGTAACCAGAACCACTATTACCAATACTGATAGATGTAATAGCACCTAGTGCGGAGATAGTTGCAGTACCACCAGCAGCAACCAGTGGTTGATAACCCATACCAGTAGTAGATCCGATATTTACAATTATGCCACCAGTAGGCAAATTTGGTACGTTAATATCTTGACCGTTTGCAGCAGTGAAGTCATCTGAGGAAATAGACCCATCAAATAGAATCTTAGTTTTTCCACCAACTTCGATAAACTCATAGTTTCCTGGAATTGATGATACTCCAGGTCTTGTAGGTTGCTGGAAAATATCTTTAACAAGAACAACAGCATTATCGGTGGAAAGACCAACCACATCTTGACCATTAAAGGTCATATCAAACGCAGTTCTAATTCCAGTAAACTTGGTAGAGATATCATCAAAGATATAGTTCTTAGTGTAGGTCTCCTCAACTTCATCAGTAACACCAGACCTCATAAATGTTCTTCCATGGAAGTATGAGTTGGTTGTAATGCCAGTGTAGTCCCTCTCAGAAGGATCTACAAATGGAACACCAAACTGGTTGAGATCTGTTGTTACTGGTACTTTACCATATGGTGCAGATGTGAAATTGATTGAAGATCCAGTTATCTTATAATCACCTCTCAGTTTAGTTACTGTTGATCCTGCAGAGTGAATGCCAAGTTGAGTTCCCAACCAATTTCTTCTAACTCTAACTTTATCTTGAGTACCAACACCTACTGTTTCTATCAACATCACTTCATCATCAATCTGAATAATATCAGCAGAGAAGAATGATGTTATTCCTGCAGTATTGATGAGGGTATCTGCTAATGAAATATCATCAGCTACAGTTGTGGTAATTGCCAATGAAACTACTGGAGACTGCATCATATTATCAATCGTAAAGATACCCTTAGCATCTTTATTAGTTCCTGTAATCTTATGCTGTGTTCCAACACCAATACTATTCAGAGTAAGTGTTACTGGGTTGAACTTGAGAGCATTTTCTGAAGTGTCTGCAAATTTAATTTTACTATCATTGACTTTTACAACATACAAATCAGTTGGTAGTTTATCTGTACTTCCAACTCCAGCAAGAGTGGTTGTTGCAATACCAACTCTAACGTCATCCTCATTTGGAACAGTGTATTGAACAAGTTCACCAGTAACGAAGAAGTGATTTGGCAGAATTATGACATTCTCGTCAGTAGAAACTGATGTTCCCAATGCAGTGGAGTCAAATAGTCTTTCAAAAATTAGATCACCTTGATGTCTTAGTTCAAAACTTCTCTTAATGTCATTTTCTGATCCAGTATAATCTCCATATACTGTAGAGAATCTACCATTATCATAATTGTAGAATTGATTTGGAATACCAAGATCAACTAATTGGAGTTGATGTGTAAATACACGAACTTCAATTTCCCTAGTAAATCCAGGATCTGCTGGATATGGTACAAATTCCAATCTTGCTTTTCCAGATGTTACATAAGTAGTAAATGTACCTAGACCAACATCTTCAAATAATCCACGATTACTCACTCTACCAAATTCTGTAATATAAGCATCAGTTTCATTATGAGTAAAGACAAGTTCAGACATCTGAACAATATTATTAGTCATATCCTCAATACTCACATAAGCATTAAATCCTTTATATGCTGTGTCGAACTCAAGTAACTGAATGGAAGTATTAATTCCAGCAAATGGTGAAATGGATGTAGTTGATCCAAATCCGACAGTTGTCAATACTGTATTGAATATACTGGAACCAATTGCAGTTCTGGATGTATTTGAAATTGATACGACATTAGTAGAAACGGCATAATCAGTTGACAATCCACTATTAGGTGTCAATTTAACTTCGATTTCATTTCCATTATATTCAAACTGATATGTTCCAATGCCAAGAGAAACATCTTGATTACCAATATTATCTGTTGCTAATGTTGAGAATTCGATATTGTGGATGTCTGTACCATCATGAACAATATTAAATTCATCATACTGATAATATTGTAAATCAGAACTTTCTAAGGTTACTAGGAGCTTGGAAGATGTATATGAGGAATCAATACCTACAATCTTTGTAGAAGTTGACGTTCCTTCAGGTAGTGCTGCAGTGTGAATTCCTGCAAGTCCAATAGAATCACTATCACCAATATAATGAGTTGAAACTCCACTAATACTATCTGCAATTGCATATTGGAATCCACTAATATTATAATCAGTAAATCTAGACTCAATTGGATAGAATAGAAGTAATCCATTCTCTTCAAATACACCGATATCAAAGTATCCGTGAATAATATTAGTTTCAACCCTACCATATTGTGATAAGAATCCATAAGTATTATTGTGAATAACGTTCACAATAATCATTTGCCTTTCACCTGGGAACTTCTTGTTAGAAGTAAACATTACATACTTCTTAGATCTGAACTTTCTCAAACTAAAAGTATCTACTGTTACGAAAGCAGTTGGTCTTGGATTGCTGTTAAACTCATCACTTACATCATCGACAATAAGAACTCTATTTCCAATAGACTCAAAATAATCAGTCAGGATTAGTGAATTAAATCTAATTTCGTCTGACAATTTGTTGAGAACGTTATTTTCTGTTACTAGATCAATATCATGGACACAATTTAGATCATAATAAGAATCGAAATCTGAAATTCCTAAGAAACCACTGTTATTCTGATCTTTAGGTACTCCAATGCTATTGATGCCAAGTTGATCGTCACTATCAGAAATTACTTGTAGTTCGGCAAACTTCTTAAATCCAGCAGGATGTGCTAGAGATTCTACTGGTTCTCTCCAACTACTAATTCCCACTTCTGATTTTAGTGAATAGGAGAAATACTGATAATAGTCACTATCATGAAGTCTTTGTGTATCTTCATTCAAGAAACCTTTTCTATCGTAGGGTTTGTATCTGTCAGCATTTGAAGAATCGAGTTGATATGTAAGTGAAGTAATACCAACAACTTCGGTTAAAGTTCCACTAGATGCAGAGGTTTTTCCTCTCATAATATCACCAACATTATATCTTTCTGGGAAACTTGTAAAGACTTTTAGAAGTTCATTTTTAACATCCCAAGAAACTACGATATCTTCACTAGATCCGTTAGTAACAATTTCATTTTCAAAGTATTTGTTGGCAATCCTGTTCACTTTAAATGTTGGGAACAAACTTTCTGGAATAATCCTACCAGATGTGATTAAATCATTAAATATTCCTGGTCCAGGAGTTGTCTGAACAAAATCACCCATATTGTAGGTGAATGACGGTACTTGACCACCAATATTTGGATCAGAAGTTTTTACGGTAAAAAGTTTTTTATAGTTATAGTCTGAAGAATTATATCCTTCGTCAACATCTGGAACTTTAGTTACTACACCCTCAACCATAAATTGAGACCCAACAGTGAATGGCCATGATGTAATTGTACTAAATCCAACAACATCTAATACAACCTCAACATCTTTAGTTCCACTATCATAAGACATTGTTAGTATCTTATATCCATTACTATTATTAATTGGAAGTAGTCTTGGTTCTACATCATATAAGTTCTTAGTATTTTTGATAACCTCAACTTTGAAACCATCTTCATTTACATAACGTAGGTCTACATCAGTAACAATTTTATTTGTATAACCATCAATAAGAACTAGATCTGGTAAAATTGTATACCTGGTTCCCTTTTCAATAACATCAATATTTCCGATTGATGTTAATGGGTCAATCTTATAGACTGTAGGTGTATATGCTCTAGGTCTTAATGTAGTATCTGAAGGGAATTCAAATCCAATATCATCAATTTCAATATTTTTGGAAATACCAATAGTATTTGATCTTGGGAATATAATTGAATCAACACCAGACTTAGACTCTACTTTTTCAATCAAAGGCAGTTTTACCAAATTAGAACCTTTGGAAATAAATGATACCTCATTAATTGGACCAGAAGCAGTAGATGAAATTGTTGCATATGATATGGTAGCAAGTCCAGTGACATAATTATTTGAATCTGGTTCATCAAATAGACGATATGAGAATGTCTTACTTGTCGGTTTCCTTACATTAAAATCTCCAGAAATAGGACTATTTACAAAGTTAATACTATTTGTATTATCTAAATCTAAAGAATTCAGTGAGAATGAAACTGGAACTTGGGGAGTTTTAATTGGTTCTAGAATATAGAAAAGTTTATTGGGGAATTCACTGTCATACTTTAGTTTGACAGTAGCAGTAGGATCAATACCCAATCGATTAGTTTCTACAACACTTAAACTGCCAGTTTTTTCTGAAGATAAGAATTCATGCTTAAGTTCTCTATCCGTAAAGAATTTGAGTTTGAAAGCAGAGTATCTAATATTATTTCTTACATATGAAAGACTGAAATCAGATACATCAAATGTTAGAGTTTTATTTTTAACCAACTCAATTGGTGGATTAACCACTAGCAATCTTCCAGTGGATTGATTGGTAATGTTTACAATTCCACCATTATTTGGTTTTAGTAGTTTGATTATATTTTTACTTACAATACTAACTTTATAAACACCGTTATTTTCTAATCCACCAGGAGGAATTGGAGATTCAAAAATAACTGTTTGGTTATTTTGTAAACCATGATTGTTAATTGTAATGGTATCAAACTTCGCATTAATATCATTATGTACAATATCAAATTTACCTACAGCAAACTTTTTATTTTCTTGGTTATAAAAAACTGGTAATGATTTTTCAATATTTGGAAGACAATTTACATTAATTTGATCATCGAAAACTAAATTATGCTTTTCGGTGGTAGTTACAGTTGCTTCGTAAGTTGTTACATCAACTCTTTGTACATCATCATATCTTGTAAAGAAACTGTGGTTATCACCAGCACCATGTCCAGTAAACGTAAACAGTTCAGTATCACTTCCAAGACCAACTGGTCCATCTGAACCAATACCTATTGGTCTGGAAGAAACACCAATGTATCCATTACTAAATGGATATGCATAATATGGTCTGTCTTTAACTAGATTAAAGTTATCACCGAAAGATTCTACTGTTATTGGACCAGCATCATAATCATAGTAAATTTTGTCGTTGACAGATAAAGTATTGTCACGTAAATAAATTCTATCACCTTTAACAAATATCTGAGTACTTCCAGCACCAGGATTGGGTACTGATAGAGTAGAACCAACACCTAAACCGACTGTTTCTCTAGGATCAAAATAATATTGAGTATTAGACACAGATCCAGGAATAATATCAGTATCATTGACAATAAAGTTTCTTGAATCTTCTGATAATGCAGTTCCTACTGGATAACTTGTTCCGATAGTTCCACTTACTTGTCTCTGAACTCTAAGTCTAGAGTTATTAGCATCAATATTCAATATCTTGACTTTTTCTTCAAAATCTTGATATTTTACAGTATATACATCATTTGGTCTAATTGGGATAACATTTTGTGTAGATTCAATTCCAAATACACCAAAATAAGTAACCAGTCCAGTTACAGATGGCAAGTCTATAATGATACCAGTACCGAAACCAGATAATTTCAAGTCTCTATTTACTACTATTAATTCTGCTCCTGCATCAGTTCCATTACTTAAGTTTGAAATTCTTCCTGGACCAGTATAATTTCCGTGTGGACCACTACAAATTGCAACAAGACCATTAGTTTTTGGACTTAAAATAACTTCAACATTTGAAATTTCAGAGGTTGCTACAGAAACTTGACTTACATCAGTACCACCAACACTTACAACTTTTGCAATCGGTCTCTTGGTGTTTGGTCCACTTTCACTAAAGATGATTCTATCATCAACCTTATAATCTTTACCACCTGAAAATAGTAGTAACTCGTCTATGATTCCAGAAGATGCTGATTTTACTCTCGATTTAATATCAATAACATTTGTTGGGTTGAAAAGATATTTGTATTGACCATATTCTGAAGATATGTTATGTGGTGTAATATTCCTTAGAAGACCATACTTGGAGTAAGTATCATTATATTCTTCAGTTTCATCACTAAAGAACTTGGATTGTGTTATTGAAGCATCAAAATTAAACTCAATTGGTTTGGATTTAAATCTTCCACCAATCACATATGGATACACAGGGAGTTTAAAGTTTTTGAATGATGAATCATTAACTCCAATTGTAGTAAAGTATGCATAAACACCATTAGGATACTCTGGTGTTACACAGAATCTTCCATTGAAAGTGTCTAGATCTCCATCACTAAACCATTCATAATCATTACAGAAAAATCCTAAAGGATATATTGTTACTGATGGTCTATTTGCAAGGGTTCTCTTTTTGTACCCACTTTGCATTCTTTTAACACCACCAGTCCCATCTGGGTTTGCGAATCCATATGGACCATAAAATGGATTTCCATCGTATGCCCATCCTAAAATGGGTGAATGTAATGTAGAATCTTTTTCTCTGTTCAATGTATCCAGAATTAGATCGGGATTGAAAGTTGTTCTACCGTTTATAACTCGTTTATTATAAACATTCTGTCTTAGTTTTCTTGGAGAATAATAGTGTCCATATTGTAAGAATCCATAACTATTCGCAGCTCTGGTAGAAATTGCAGAGTCCTGATACAGGAATCCATCATCATCATATATTTGATTACTATTCAGAGCTCTTTCTACTTCATTAACATTCCATGAAATAACTTTTGCCTTAAAACTTGCTTCTCTACCTGCAGCAACAACTTCAATTTCCACACTATCGTTATAGTCTGCTCCACCATTCTTTACGATGACATCTTCAAGTCTTCCATCTTCACTAATAACTGGGATTAGATCCGCACCAAATCCATCACCGTCAGTGAAAATTTGAATAGTTGGTGTAGAAACATATTTCTGACCAGAATTTTGAATAATAATTGATTTGATTTCACCATCAATAATAAATGGCCTTACAGATCCCAATTTTCCTGGTTCCGCAGTTATATTTGGTTGTCTCTCATAGTTAAAGATATTTGTACACCCATATCCAACACCATGTCCTTCTAGGAATACGTCTTTAATTTCTCCCCTAACAATAGGAAGAACTTGTGGTTGAATAGATGCAAGGTCATTACCTGATGGTGTGATATCTATTTCAATATTTGGATATCTAAAATATTGTCTACCAACACCTGATGCGGATAACTCAGCATAAGTTCCTTGATTATAATAATAATCTTTTGATAGAGTTCCGATACCAATAGATGATAGTTTAAAGTTATCATTGTCTACTTTGGAAACATAATAATTTGTACCACTAGACAAACCAGAAATGGGTGTAGTAGTTGATTCGTATGTAACTAATTCACCACTATTAAACCCATGATTTGGTATATTGATTTTATTTGTATAAAAATCAATAGGTGTAGAAACTAAAGATGCATCATAGGATACTTTTCTATATGTAAAATCATCCGATGAGTAGGTTACATTTAAAGATCCGATTCTTTTCTTCTTCCTGACAGAATCAAATTTATGAAAACCTTCACCAAAACCAGTCAGGTCAATAGCTCTAACATTGTTTTTAGCATCAACTTCAGAATTATGGAGAGTGAAAGAAGTATTATCAACTATACCAAGATAATAGATTGCTTTATTCTTTAGACCACCAATTTCTTGATTGTTAAGTTCACAATTATAAATTACTTTTTCACCAGGTACAAATAAATGATCTTCAAGTGAAATAATCGTATTAGTTGAAATACCTACATTAAATCCACTTGAAGAATCGATGGTAATACCATGAGTATATGATTCCATCACTGGAGATACATCACATCCAGTTCCGTTTCCACCAGATACTTTTACTGTTGGATCATTGACATAATTATACCCACCATCAAGAATCTTTAGTTCCCTTACAGAACCTTGTATTACAAAATTACCTGTAGCACCAATACCTCCATTATTAACTCCATCTGCATTTTCACCGTCGAAAATTTCTAAACTTGGGGGATTGATAATATCATAATCTTCACCACCAGAGAGAATCTCAACTTTTTCTATACCACCATAAAAAATGTTATTTTTAGATTTATAGTTTAATAGTTCAACTCCATTCTTGAAAATACCAATTTTACCAGGGACAGTCTCTACAGACTGAGATTCGTTGACTGGTGGTAAAATTCTTTTTACCAACCTCTTTGATTTTAAAATAAATGGATTTTTGATATTGAGAACTTTTTCAATATCGAAGAAATCTGAATAGTAGAAAGTAGTGTCGGTAACATTTCCAACTATTGTCAAATACTCCTTTGTATAAACTCGGTTCAAACTAGTTGATAGTTTAATAACCTTACTACTAACGACTGTGACATAGTATCTACCATTAGGTAGGTCTATGATAGTACCATCACCATCAAATGTTTTTAACCTATTACTGCTATTATTTTCACTATAAATGATTGAATCACCAGTATAGAATGAATGATTCCTCTCAGATATTGTTGCTGTTGCATCCTGACCAACTTTAATCTGTTTATTGTTAGTTAAATCAGTTGCAATGTTTACACTAAATGTAATTCTCTTGTCATTTGTAGATAATTCAACATTACCATAATTTGGCAATGAAGATGCCGCAATGAACATATCATCTTTAAATGAATCTGGTCTATAAACATTTTGAATATCAGTTACATAATCATTTGCTCTAGGAAAGAATCTAAATTTTGATTTATTTAATTTTCTTTCTAGTGTAAAGATTTTTGGAGGTGCTAAGTCAATAAGAGAATCTGATGTAACGATATATTCATCAGTATTATTTCTAGAGGATATAGAAATATTATATGAATTGTTACTATTGTCGTCTAAGAAAAACTTATCAAAAATAACTAAATCGAAATTAGATTCCAACTTAATACGATATGTTTTATTGACATTACTTAGCAGTTCTATAGATGAAATATTATAAGAAGGTGTTGAATTATAAATCCAATCATTATATTTTGAAGAATCTTCTCTCAATCCCAAAGTATTAAACTTAATAGGATCTCCTTCATTAAAATATGAACTTCCATCTGGTGTAATGCCACTCAATACTTGAGTAACTCTAAAATAAATCGTATTATCTTCTGATAATTCTACATATGCATATCTTCTAGAAGATAATAAAGTTCCTCTTTTAATATCAAACTCAGTATCATATACACCATAAAATTCATTTACAGTAGTATCATCATAAAATAATGGTTTTACTATGAATTCGTTATTAGCAATATTATATACATCAATAGTCCCAGACTGGTTAAATGATATTGTAGAGTCTACATTTACAAATTCTGGCCATTCACCGTTATTTTCAAGATAGTCTTCTGTAACCGTAGTTGTTGATGTAGTTACAAATTTTCCAAAAACAGTACCATCAACACTAATATCCTTATCATAATCACTATCAAGACTTACGAGATAATATCTAACTCCATTTCTTTCAATTCTCTCAACATTAGTAATAGTTCCATATGCGGTAATAATATCTGGATCGTCAATAGCATCAAATTCTGGTTGCTTCAGAGTTCTATGTAAAAGATCCTCACTATAATCTATCGTTTGATCTGAAGAGTATAGGACTAAATCTCTAGTTTTTCTATTGGAGGAAGCACTAGGTTCAAAAACATATTCTGATGGTGAGATGACATCAACTGGTCTATTATATAATGCTCTGAATAGAATCTTAAATGCTTTACTAGTTCCTTTAGATCTATAGAAATCACCAACTTGCTTATAGAATAGTCTTTCATTTACATCATAGTTTAAGATTCTATCTTCAAATCCTGGGGCAATAAGAGTTTTTAATTTACTAAAGAACTCATTGAATAGTAATGAACTTAAATTCTCAACTAATGCACCATCAAAGTGTTCCTGTTTACTTGTAGACTTGAATACAATTTCATCACCAAGTTTGGTTACACCACTAAATCCACGGACAACACCTTTAAATTGGGTATCTGTTTTTGATTCATATGTTACGATTTCACCACCAGTATATTCTAAACCATCAAATTCCGCACCAATTCTTAACAATCCATATGCATATGGGAATCCTTCTGTACTTCGTACAGTAATTGTATTGTCTTCATAATCTAATTTATCAACTCCCAAATTATCTGGGTCTTCTATTGTTAATCGTGTGCTTTTTGGCGACAGTAAGATGTTATCTAAATCGACATATTGGTCGATATTAGACATTAAGTCATATGCCGCTCCTGGAATTTCATTAGACTCTAGATATTGTCTTAGAAAATCCTTAAATATCGGAAATTCATCATTTATAAAATCTGGAATCTGACTTTCCAGGACCTGAGATAGACGAATTCTTCTTATATTCATTTTATGTTTAATTAGAATCTTGGTCGGATGACGTTGTTATCGTAATTTGATGGTGTAGTAATAAATCTACTTCCAGTGGGATCAGCACCAGATAAAATATTATCTTCGATAACATTTATGTTAGATTCGCCAGTATCAAATTGTAGGAAGAGATCTTGAAGTCCAATGATATCATTTGATCTTGGAACTGCAGATATCTGTACTGCTTGATTTTTTTCAATTTCAGTCGATGTTATATTTATCGCACTAATATTAATTTCACCTTTGGCATAATCTACAGTTCCAATTCTTCTTCTTACAATCTCTGCAGAAGTTCTTTCTTGTTCTTGAGATCCATATTCTGTAGTAATTAACTCGGGAACAGTAATTAGAACCAACTCACCCATTCCACCATTTCCTGGGATATCTGAAAGATAAACGGTTTTACTAATACCACTTACCTTAAAACCACTTGACTTAATATTATATCCCTCTGATCTCAGAATTTTAAATGAATTTCCAAAACAAACTTCATACTCTGCCAATCTATTTACAATTGATCTCATATCTCTACGAATCCTTACTTCTGTAATATTTGAAGTAATGGCTTTGTCGGAACTATCAATTAGGGTAGTAAATTTAGTATATCTAAATCTAGAACCATACATATTCATTTCTTCACCATCAGCAAATGATGTTAATGAATTGATTATATTTTCAGATACTGACTTAGAATCCCTTGATAGAGATGGATTGTAATATGCAGAAACATCTGCTTCAACATATAAGAATTTTGTATCTAAAATTTCAGGAACAATTCCTGCAACAGAGTATTGTCTAAGTTCCTTCTTAATACTATCCTTCAAACTGTTTGATAGGAATAGTCCAGTTTTTGGTTTAATTGTAATATAAACTTTTCCAAATCTTGGTGGATTGAGTTCTTCTCCACCAAAAGCATTAATAGAATCAGTCTCAGGATAGACACTCCTTACAATAGTTTCATAATCTCTTGCGGTTACTGCTCTTCCTTGAGATGAATAGTACCTAGTTGCATAATTTTTAATAGATTGTGCAGATTCAATACTAGATCCACCCTTAGCAGATTGTATTAGAACTGCATCAGAAATATTTCTGGAAATTAAGTTACCATTATTATCATAAAAGTTTCCATTTATCTTGAATGTAGATGCCCCATTTCCTGCTTCACCATTTGATACAATATATGAGACGGTAATATAGTTACCATTAATCAATTCATTACCAAATACACCATCACCAAAGATCAATTCATATTTTTCATCTTCAATTTCTTGTATAAAAAATACTTTTGATGTTCCATCAATTTCAGTTATTGATGTTGCCATATTATAGGTAATATTTTCATTTGAAGTAAAGTTATCTTTTACATTAACTCTAATTGTACTGTAATCAATACCAATATTTGATAGGATAAACCTTTGATTTGCTATTGAAGACTTTACTTCAAATTCTTCACTCAGAAGAACACCTTCATATATTTTAATATCATCAAAAGTTGCTCTATCCTGAAAAATTGCTGCTGTAATATCTTCTGGTGTGCAAAAGGTACGTCCTTCAGTAGTACGATTATTGGAATTAATCGCAATGTTTCCTTTTTCTAGTGTAATTGAACGAGGTTTTGACGGGAAATCACTAGAATCAATGAAAAAACTGATTCTTGCCTGTGCAGCAGTTCTCGGTCTCGGCAAATATCCAACATTTCGTGCCAAAGAGACTACATTTTCTCTGAGAGTGGCACTATCAATGAAAACCTCATTGCTGAGCATATTTGCATTATATGCTGCAATGTATGTGTTATAGGCAAGTAAATCAATAATAACAGATAGTGTTGATCCTTCAAAATCATAATCAGTAAACGTACTTTTAGAACGTAGATATGATTTGAGAGTATCTTTAACCTGCTCAAAGTCTAGACTTGTAAAGTTTGTAATTGCCATTTATCTTGTTGGTTGTAGTACGAAATTAAGTTCTTGTGGAGAAATATCAAGACCAATAATTGTATACCTAATAGTTACTTCATATTCATTACCATCATAATTTGCTACGCAATTAATACTATTAAGTTCAACTCTTGGTTCATTCAACTTGATTGTAGTTGAAATTTCGTCTTTAATTTGATCAGCAAGAATTGGTGACATGTTATCAAAAAGTAACCTAGAGACTCTAGATCCAACTTTTGGTTGAAAAAATCTTTCACCAGTAAATGTCATTACTAAATTGCGAACAGATCGTGCAATAGCAACTTCATTTTTTAGTGAAATTAGGTCGTCGGTCAGAGGATTTCTACTAAATGATAAACTTAGATCTCTAAATCCTCTACTTACCCTTTCTAACGGCATCAGTACACGTAAACTAGGTATTATCAACCTATTTAGCATCTATATCAGGTAAATTTTCCCTTTCCTTTGCTGTCTTCCAAAAATATTCATCCTCACGACCCATGCCTAGACGTTCAAAACCATTTTCAACACTATAATATTCCGTTGACACCTTAAAATCAGGCATTTTTGGTTCTTCAGGAGTCAAACTATTGTCAAAAATACGAATTCTGTTGTTTGGATACAGTGCATACTGCCCATTATCAAGTTCAATCAGGTTATGGGACTTATGTTCAGCAGGATTTTCACTCGTTGCATAGTCAACTATGTCGGGATCTTGATGATAGTTGTCTAAAGTGCAAACATAAGTCCCTTTTTGGATACCAAAGTCTCTTGTATACAGTTCATAGTCCATAGAACCGATAAATTGCTTCTGAACTGCTACTACTCCATAGTCCATACAGTTCCAAAATTGAAGATTTGGAAGATTCATGTCAGGATCTGGAGTTTTTGGTTCCGATAGAAAGGCACTGATCGGTAATTTATCATACATTGCCGCATATTCTGGTAAATATGTCTCAAAATAAAAAGCACGTCCAGGAATCGACTTTGCCGATACCCAAACGCCCTTAACAAACTCACCATGACCAAATTGATGGTCTGTGAGATATTCTTTTCTAACCCATACTTCCGTTGATGGAAGATTACATATAAGTGCTGCCATTAAGAACAGTTAAGACTGCTCTATTTAACCTCGACCTTGACCACGATAACGCTTCTTACGACCATTACGTGAACTTGCCGAAAGTTTAGTGTGCTGACTCGCACCTTGACGAGTTTTCTTGGGGTTTCCAGGAATAAAGTTGACACCTGATAGACCGACCTTTGAACGTACTGCCATTGAACTCCGTTGATTAGACCCTTATATTATACAGTATCATCTTGGATATGTAAAGGGTCTAATGGGTAATCAAAGACATCTTCTAGGACCTTCTGGATGGGTCTCTGGGTCATTCCACAATGAACATCCTTGAAGTCATGATAACCAAAACAACCTATCTTAAGAACTTCTTCTTCATCTTGTAAATTTTTTGCTGCATAATACTTCTCAAGTAAAGAATCAATACGATTTGAGAAACATTGTGAATTAAAATAAACAGAAGCACGTGCTTGAGTTAATTTCCAGAATGGTGAATCATAAGTTGATCCATAAGAGTAATACCATGATAATGATGTACTATATGATGTTAAATTTCTGAGATAATAATTATTTGTATCCTGATAAGATTGAAGATCACGATTACCTTTTAGGAATTCTGCAATCGATGATGCAAAGTCATGATAATACATCAGAGACAATGCTTCTAATGGTTCAAGAAAGAATAAACGATTACCATTATATGCTTCAAATCGATTTTGTAAGAGTTTCTTAGAGAATCTAGGAGTCCATGAAATCTTCTTCCCTTCTATCTCAGGATCCGAGAGGTTACGGTTGTAGAGGTATCCGTGCTTCGTAATACCTCGATCGGGAAACGGAAGTCCAAATTCCCATCCATCACGAGAAGCGCGGTGAAGAGTATAAGTTACGTCATCAATAGTATCAGAGGTATACAAGATTGCCGCATTGACCGTCTCAAAGATCGGTTTATAATATTCGGACTCATCATCCCACCCCGCACAGTTGACTACGAAGTCATACTCTTTATCATTAATAATAACTTGTTCATCCTCAAAGTCATATCCATCAACTCTCTCTGGATGATAAACAATTCCAAGTTCTTTCTCTAAGTGATTGTGAATGAATGGATTTAATATCCCACTCTCAAAATGGAAAGCAACCTCACCACCATGGAAGTGATGTCTGAATGAATTGCCAGCACCCCAATCAATATACTTAATACCATTCTTATATGACACAATACCTGCATCGGCAAGATCTCCGATACTAATGTCCAGTGTCTCTAAGATGAGTGCCTGGATATGTGGTGTTGTTGATTCTCCAACACTTAAAGGTTTAATGTCTGGATCATAAAAAAACTCTACGTCATGATCATCTTGTATCAGACGTAGAGCAGTAATAATCGCAGAAGTACCTTTGCCTATAATTGCAATTTTCATTCTACACGTTGTATAATTTCTAATTGATCTAAGTCAATATCATTCTTTTCTTCATACCTTTCTATTGCTAACTCATGAAGAATATCTGCTGCTTCTTCATGAGTCACATTAGAATACATCTTGTTACCTTGATAAAAGATGTCGATACTCATTAGATTACTCGGGTCTTTTCGTGTCCTACACGGATACGAGGATCACACCAGATCTCAAATCCTTCTTCCTTTGCATCTAAACAGAATGATACATCTTCTCCACACATGTCTTGTACAGCACCAGACTCAAAGATTTGCATCTTAGGAGCAAACCAGGGATACTCAAGACTCTCGAATACACCATTCTTAATCAGTACCCATCCAAATCCAGTATAGTCTACTGTGAATGGCTTCTTACGATTTGGTAGTGTCTCAATGGTTTCATGATTCATAACTCCACCATTAGAACGGAAGTCATCTTCTTCTAACCAGTGTGCAACAGAAGAAGTCTTTCCATCTTCAGTGAGATACCAACCAGCAACAACTTCCTTCTCAGTACCATCAGCACCAAGAGCACTGTCACAAAGTTGCCAGAACTTCTCAGTATTGAATACAATGTCACTATCGATCCATAGTTGATAATCATACTCTAGTTTGCCGTCCCAGGGTTTCTGAGAAGGACCTCGGAGTACATTTGCACCAAGTACCTTACAACGTGCAAAGTTAACCATGGAAGAGTAATCCTGACTGATCTGGATACTCATGCCATTCTGTACTAGATCAAAGCACAGTTGTACAAAGTTCTTGAGAAACGTAAATGAGCAACCACGTCCAGGTAAACAGAAGACAATCTTCTTACCTTTCATCCTTTCTTTGATTGCATCAATGTCAAACTCAGCAACTACACTCTTTTTCTTTGGTGCATTTGCTTTAACAGTAAATCCTTTTGCCATAGTTTTAGTTAACCTTCAGATCAATTCTATCAGTTTATGTGTTGTTTGTCAATATGATGCTTCTAACATTGATTGACGATTAATAGTGACTGCCTCGTAAGAGAGGTCGTCTACAGTATAGTCAGTTTCTAAGAGGCCGACCATGCCCTTTACAGTGTTCCACGTGGTTGGAAATTCTTCTTCCCTAATATTAGGAAAAAGACATCGGTGCCCTGCGTAGATATGATATAATGTTTCCATATAGGACCAATTTTTTTCTTGGGAAAATTTTTGACGGATTCTGAAACCCATCGACGAATTATATATGCGACTTCTGAGGATTGGTTTATACCCTCGGAATTTTTTTTCTAATCGTTATATCGAACTCTCATTGTCACCTCTGTAGGTTAGGGTCTCTATGCTTTTTTATATACAACCCCCATAATAACAACAACTGCTGTTGACGAACGAATAAGACTGTGCTATACTTAGAAGGGCAGAATGAACTGCCCTCAGTGTTACTTAGTGTAAGTCTTAAGTATCAATACAGTGCTTCAATTGCCTCAAGAATAAGAAGAATATCATTACCATTCTGTGCGGTTTCGAGTGCAACGAAGAGATCAGACTTAGACATGGAAAGTGTTAGATAAGGTGTTCGATTGGTGGGTTTAAAGTCATCACCAGGACTGTTGTAATCTTATGCGAAGATGTAACCGTTGTCGAAATCTTCGGTGATGAATACTTTCTCAGCACCCATCTGTCCTGCAAACTTTCTTACAAACCACTTATAATTCTTTTGGAAGACACCCTCACCAGCAATGCAGAAGGCATCACATAAGGCATTGAGTCTGCTCTTAGTTGTTGTTGTCTGCCAACCACCGTCAAAGATAGTCATTGAATCATCGTTGATTTCTGCAATCTTGTTACCGTGCAGACGTACAATAGAGACACCAGATTCTGCGTCAAAATATACCGAAGTGTTCGCAGACTGCCAATCTTTGTTGTTCTGAACTGCTGCGATCATCTGGGTTTCGATCTTACGCATGAGAGTCGTTTGAGTTGTGTTCCTTTGACTCTCTTATAATACACGGAAACGACCCCCACACAACCGACCCTGTGACACTTCGGCAACTGGTTTATTTGTTTATATTTTCCTCACAGATTACCAAAGTGAATCATATTTATTGGAGAGGTCCTCAATATAACATTCTACCTTCTCTCCTCCCTGCAATTCAAATAACTTTTCCCAGTCAATCTGATGAGGATTAAAGTCATCCATTGCTTCAATCTCAAGAGTGATGCGATACTTTGTCGATTGTGCGTAAGGCATTGTTCTTCTTTGAATTGAGGACTCTAGTATTATAGTTCATTCCGAGACTGTTGTCAAGAATATAATAATAAAAACTCAGAATGTTAAAGAGTATTTATATCAGGGTTTTCATATTTTTTTATCTGGGTGTTGACATTTTCTGCAAATCCTGATAGACTGCAAGTTAAGATGACTATAAGATCATACGTTTAGAAGGATTATAAGAGATACTTTTCCACAGATAATAACACAATAACAGGGATTATACACAGTTTAGATATACTTTTCCACAGGGTTGTTGAAAACCTATAAACAACTCATATACATTTAAAATAACATTTATAATTGAATTTAATCAAATAATGGTACAATTTCAGTGTTTTTACACCCTAATTCCTTTACATGACGTTCCCAGAGCATTGCATCTCTAATATCAAAGAATGTTGCTTCTTGCTTACTCCAATACCCTGACTTCTTCTCTCTCTTGTATACTACACTGAAACGATTGATTGATGCCATAATGTCGAATAACTCCTGCAATAATAAAGCAATTGGTAATCAAGTAAGAGATAAAGATAACTGTTCTAAGTAATGCAATATAATTATCATATTCATTTGTTTTATCATCAGAGAATGATCCTAATGAATACTTCCATATTGTCCATAGTTTGTGTATATTAAGCATAGACAATGTTGAGTGTCATTCTTAAGTTTTCATCTGTTGAATTAGTCCCCATGTGTTCATAAGTATTAGGAAAGAATAGTGCTCGGTTTGCTTTACTTTGAACTCTCTTAATTCTACCATGATTGTCTCTTACCTGTGTATATCCATTGTTATCATTTAACATTAGAATGCAGATCTTTAATGATGGGGCAGGGAATGATTCTCCTTCTTTTGTATCATTATCAATTACATCTATATGATATGGTTTTTCTTTCAATGTGCATCCCTTTAATGTACCATTGACCTTCACTCTTACAATTGAATATAGATCATTGATATTATGAATAACGGGCAAGATATCATCAAAGAATTCAGATTGTGGTTGGTATTCATTATAAAAGACATGGACTAATTGAGGAATATCATCATCTTCATATACACTAAAATCTTCATACTCCCATGGAATTTGCTTTGGGATATAACTCATCATTTCTGATAAGTGTTCTTTTGGTAGAAAGTTATCAACGACTTGTATCATTTATCTCCCTCTGATATACATCCATTTCTTCTATTGTATTACCATACTTATTCTTTCTTGTATGAACATACTCTAGATCTTTCCAATATTGTGGGTGACATAATAACAATGTATGAATATACTTGTGCTTCTCATTCTTAGTATACTCACAATTAGGTTTTGGTTTAATACCTGTTTCAATTGTAATGTATAAATCATCGACAAAATAAACCCAACCCTTGTGCTCTATACCATTTTTAATCCAAACAACATAGTCATCAATTTGTGGGATATATGTCATTTGGAATATAGCAATTGTTCGAGTGGATTAAGATTTAGTTGCATCGATGTATAAGGACTAGTATGATCAACATCGACCTCTTTACCTATCTTATTTGAGTTGATGGGGGCATGGTAAGTGTTCTGAGTGCCTCTCTTTTTTGTTGATTTTGTTTTGACAAATCCCCAGATGGTGCGAACAAGTTTATCATCATCACGAAAAAGATACCGACGATGATGTAATAACCAAATCGAAAGAGTGCTAGCATTGTGTTGTTCAACTGAGTAAGAATAACCGTCTGGTGGTGAATGTGGAAAGTCAGATGGGAGTTCTAAGGTCATCAAAGTCACTGTCAGTTGGTGATAAATTACCGATCATAAAATCATGAATTTCACTTGTCTTCTCATATTGATCAAGTGCATCATCTTTTAAAACTTTTGATTCTGCTAATAACATTTCAAAGATTTGTACTGGTTCGATCTTATGATCTAAACAATCTTTGAACCAATGTCGAAGTTGAATGCGAAGTGATTCGTTTGGTGTCATTTACAGAAACTCCGCAATGTAGTAATCAACAGTACACTCTAATCGTTCTGCTTCTTGTTCAGCATACTCAATCAACTTCTCAAGTTCAATAACTTCGAGTTCATACAACTTTTCAGTCTTCATAGTACAGCAGTGACGGAAATTACAGTGGCATTGGGATTACGAGCAAGAGCAACTTGTCTTGCTTCTGAATAGTTACGGGCAATGACTTCTTCTTTGAATACACTACCCGCAACAAATAACTTAACCTCGCACCTCATAATTTGATAGCAATTTGTTAAACAATGCAGGTGTTCTCACAGAGAATTGATCCTCACAATCTTTTTGCTCCTCAATAGTCATTAACTGAAGTGCAGTCATCAAAACATTTAACTCATCAGATGTGAGTTTGACTTTTGTGAATGAAACGGTCGAACTTTTCAATTTGATAACCCTCTTTGAGTGCTTGGTTGATAATACTCGAATACGAATGTGATGTCAAGGGAATATATCTGTGAATCAGATAATCCTCACAATCTTCTGAAAGTGCTTCTAATTCGTGATGTTTGAGTGCGTCAAGATCCATGTAACAATGTTTTGATGTTCACACTAATTATAAAACTTTTAGTAATCATAATCAGCAGACAAATATTCATTCATGTTAAACTCTTTCTCATCTGCAATTTCTGGAATGTCATAGATTTCAGCAGGAAGATCCATGATTTCACGAATCTTTGCATCAGTATCAATTGCAAATGTGCAGGGATCAGTGTAGTTCATTTAGAAGAAGATGCTTTGTTGATGATAGTAACCCATTCGGTTGGTGGTGATAATTTGTTTGAAACTTTCACCCACCGACCTTTAAACTTTGCTAATGTATACTTCATCCTCCGAACATATCATCAAACAACTGTTGTCCAGAACGTTCATTTTGTTCTGCTTTCTTTGCATATTGCTTCATACGTTCGAGTGCTTCTTCACGTGAGATTGACTCGGGAAAGTAATAGTGACGACCTGCTGGATTAGTGTAAAGCATTGGTTTGCGAATAGAAAGGTTTGAAAGTTGTTGCTTAATGTTCAGTTTGATGCTGCCTCCATGTAAACATCGTAGAATAAATCAAATGCAAGACCATCACCCGCAAAAGAGTTAATCTCTGCCTGATCACATACCCAATCAAATGCCATATCAAGGTCGGCACCTGTTTCAATCACAAAGGATTGTAAACCACGGATAGCATCGACGAATTTTGAGTTGTTGAGAAGCATTGGGTTTGTTTTGTTCATGCTGTTAGTATGGCAGATTTTGAGGGCAATTGCAAGGCAGAATGGACACCTTGCTCACTGGCACAATCAATAATGATGCTTACTCCCAGCATAGTTAAAGTCATCCATTGGGTCAGATGGGTTCTCTAATGAATAATTAACAGCATTGTCCCAATCACCACGAGCAATGTCATTTAGGACATTAAGAATATCTACCTGCGTTTCTGTGTGCTCATCCAGAATCTGAATGTATGCGTTGAATGTTTCTTGTGAGACTGTCATTGTGTGAATTAGTGAGTGAATGAGTAAGTGTTAATTAGTGATCAGAGTTCTGCCATCATTTCATTCATTTCATCATAGTTGATTGCAGGGTTATTCCATGCAACACCGTCACCAGTTTTCTGGAGAAACTTACCAATTGTGCCATCCATCATGCAACGGACAAACTTATCATAAGGTGTCTCATTTGAGTCGCAATATGTTACACATGCCTTGGCAGTATTGTAGAGAAACTCTTCATTACCGATCCAAAGTGATGCGTTCCAGGTCTCATAGTTTGCCCAACCGTTGTAAGTTTCGTTTGCGGTCATGGTGGTTTCCTTGATTTCCATACTGTTAGTATGGCAGGTTTTGAGGCATTTGGCAACCGATAGTGGACAGTTTGACCAACTGGCACAGTCATCCGTGATTTTCCATAAAATCCTTTAGTGTGTAACCTTCTCCAGTTGATGTTTCTTCAATCAATTCATCCAATGAATAATATTCTAATTTCAAACGATACTCTTCGGGAGTATCATCATCGGGATCATAATCGTCATGGCAAAGGTACTCCCATTCATGAACAAGTGCATCGATGAGTTGTTCTTTAGTGTAAGTCATAGTTTACCACTTACATAGGCATCACCTACGACATAACTGTAATCATCTAATGTGCCATCTTGTTCACATTTTAGATGCCATCTTGTCATGAGAATAACATTGTCTCTCTCTGCTCCAGTGAGCATTCCACGTCCTTCTTTTGTCTTTGTTGAAAACAATCCAAAACGTGTTTCCCAGACATAGAATACATCATCAATCAATACTGCATCATCAGGAATACCCATCTCTCGCAGTCTTGCTACGTCTAACATTTCTTCGTGTGTCATTTTACCTCTGTAAGTTCTTGTTGTTGTAACATAACTTGCTCCTCTGTAACCTCATCCACACAGTCTTGAATCACCTGATAGATGTAATCAATCTGCCCAACATCATCAAAGATACGTGCAATCATTGCAGGATCTTCTACGACATTATCATAATCAAACTCACCATTTTCAT